>LAHS01000596.1_pt1 | contig 20235 bp, 19 predicted proteins | sample 329651 | NCBI WGS metagenome assembly LAHS01 (sample SAMN03275699, study PRJNA271635) | activated sludge metagenome | isolation source: sample C-1 Sludge from hydrolytic chamber (first chamber) of Anaerobic... | reverse complement strand
ACGAAAAGATGCACGTTCGCACAACGCAAGGGATCACGATGCCACTTCTTGATATGCGAACGTGCATCTTTTCGTCTGTCGAATAGTGTTCCATATGTGATAAGTACGTCGATAAGCTAACAAGCGGTGATGTCTCGGTCATTCCGTAGCCCGTGAAATACGGAATTTTTTGTTCTTCTTCAAAACCACGCACAAGACCAATGGGCGATGCGGAGCCACCACAAATAATGGAACGTAACGACGATAAATCACGTGGTTGTTGACGTTGCGCTTGTAACACACCAAGCCAAATCGTTGGAACGCCTGCTGTTAATGTTACTTTATACTGTTCAATTAAATCGGCTAATAGCTGTGGTGTAAACATCGGTCCAGGTAGTACTTGAGTAGCCCCAAATAACACACTAGCAAACGGTAAACCCCAAGCATTGGCATGAAACATTGGGACGACCGGTAACACGACATCACGTTCACATATAGCGATGCTATCAGACAGCCCAGCTGTAATGCTATGAAGAACAATGCTCCGATGTGTATAGACAACACCCTTTGGCATGCCTGTTGTTGCACTTGTATAGCACATGCCAGCAGGCGCATTCTCCTCTATATCATCTGGAAATTCAAAATCACCATTTGCCTCTGCAAGTAGTTCTTCATAGGAAAGTACATTGGGTAGTGGCGAGTTTTGCAATTCAACTGCATCCCCCATCACGATAAAATGCTTCACCGTTTTAAGCTGGGACACGATTGGTGCAATAACAGGTACTAGATTTTCATCAATAAGCAAAATTTCATCTTCTGCATGATTTATCACATACACGATATGCTCAGGCGCCAAGCGAATATTAATCATATGCAGTACTGCACCAGCACACGGTACGGCAAAATAGGCCTCTAAGTGACGATGATGATTCCAAGCAAAAGTGCCAACTTTTATCCCTCGGTCCATGCCAAGTGTCGTTAAAGCATCCGCTAATTTACGAGTACGAATAGCAAACTCTTTATAAGTAAACTCATGAATCATTGCAGGGCTTGTACGCGAATAGATTTTTTTCGCATGAAAGAATCGTTCTGCCCGACTTAAAAAACTTGTCAGTAGTAAAGGTGTATCCATCATATGCATAACATCGCTCCCTTTCATTATCCCGACGTTTATCACGCCCTAATTAAACCGAAGCTGACCGCTGCTACAAAACATTCGTTTTTATCGACGACTATTCTTTTTACATCATAAGTACTTAAATTTTTTTATTTCGGTTGCATGCGTATCGCACCATCAAGGCGAATGACCTCGCCATTAAGCATAACATTATGAATGATACTTTCTACAAGCAGTGCATATTCGGATGGTTTGCCAAGACGTTTAGGAAACGGTGTCATAGTTGCTAGTGCTGTACGAGCTGGTTCAGCTAGCGACGCAAACATCGGCGTTTCAATTAGCCCAGGCGCAATCGTCATTACTCGTATGCCTAGCTCTGCAAGCTCACGCGCAATCGGCAATGTCATCGCCGCTACTCCACCCTTTGAGGCACTATAAGCTGCTTGTCCAATTTGACCATCAAATGCAGCCACAGATGCTGTATTAATCATAACGCCTCGCTGCCCATCTTCATCAGGCTTATTATGCTGCATTTGTTCGGCTGCAAGACGAATAACGTTAAATGTGCCAATTAAATTGACAGCTATCACTTTTGAAAATAATCCAAGAGCATGGACACCACGTTTTGAAATGACTTTACTAGCATCCGCAATCCCTGCACAGTTAACAGCAACATTAATCAGTCCAAATGTTGCTATCGCATGTTCAATCCCCGCTGCCACATCCGCTTCCTGTGTCACATCAACACGGACATAGCGGACATTTTCACCTAATTCTTGCACGAGTGTCTGCCCTCTCTCATCATTGACATCAAAAATAACAGCTTTGCCACCTTCTTCAACAATTTTCCGGACAGTTGCCTCCCCTAAGCCTGATGCACCACCTGTTACAATTGCTACAACTTCATGACATTTCATCCAACACAACCCCTTTACATTTTTTCAATAATTGTGGCATTTGCCATGCCCATACCTTCGCATATAGCAATAAGGCCATAGCGTAAATTTTCACGTTGCATCCGATATACCATTGTCGTTAACAACTTCGTACCTGTTGCTCCTAATGGATGTCCTAAAGCAATGGCACCACCATCTGGATTTAGCTTTGCTGGGTCTGCACCGATGTCATGTAACCAAGCAAGTGGCACAGGGGCAAATGCTTCGTTGACCTCATACGTATCTATTTCTTCAATTGTCAGTCCTGCACGTTTCAAGGCTTGTCTTGTAGCCTCGATTGGACCTGTAAGCATAAGCGTCGGATCAGAGCCTACCACAACACGTGTGACAATTTTTGCAAGCGGTTGAATGCCAAGCTCTTGTGCTTTTTCTAACGACATCAGCACGACAGCCGATGCCCCATCACTCATTTGGCTAGCATTTCCGGCTGTAATAACCCCTTGCTCTTGAAAGACTGTTTTTAAGTCTTTTAATCGTTCTATAGTTGTATCTGCACGCGGTCCTTCATCGACTTCAAATATGGTAACCGTTCCGTCTTCTTGTGTTATATGAACAGGCATAATTTCCTGTTGAAAATGACCTGCCTCAATAGCTGCTAAAGCTCGTCTATGACTTTCATAAGCAAAATGATTTAAATGGTCTTTTGAAAATTGCCATTTTGCCGCCATTTTCTCAGCTGATAGCCCCTGATGAATAATCGTAAAATTTTCGTGTAAGCGTTTGCCTTTATGAGCACTCTGCATATTTGAAAACATTGGCACCCTTGTCATACTTTCTACACCACCAGCAATAACAATATCCATATCACCTGCTAAGATAGCTTGTGCGCCAAAATGCACAGCTTGCTGGCTAGAACCGCATTGACGATCAATCGTGACGCCAGGAACTTTCTCTGGGAAGCCTGCCATTAATAACGCTGTGCGGGCAATATTTGCACCTTGCTCACCTGATTGCGTCACACAGCCGAAAATAACATCCTCCACTTGACCTTTTTCAATCCCAGCACGGTTTACTACTTCTTGTAGCACATCTGCTGCTAAATCATCTGCACGTACATCCTTTAAAGCGCCTTTACTACGTCCAACTGCGGTACGAACAGCTGCTACTATTACTACTTCTCTCATATAACTACCCCTTTTCTAAAACGTTTCTGTCATTCCCCTTAATGCATTACGTTTAAGTTTATTTGCTTGCTAGAAAATATATACCGCTTTATGAAACTATTTACTAGCAACAAATTATCTGAATATTATAGCATTTATCCCCAAAATATTATAGCTTATAAGGATTGCACTCACAGCCAAAACAGATGGAAAGTTTGTAAATTCATTTGACTTTCAATAGCTATTTTGTCACTTATCATAGCGCCTTCCATTGTTATGCTTTCTCCAAGGGTGTCAAGAAAGGATTTATTAAACATAAAAAAGAAAAGATGACTTTTATAGTCACCTTTTCACTTGTAAGTAGCAATTTAGTTATTGAATGTTTGTTCGTAACGGTGGAAGAATGCCACTGTGTGCGCTCTTGCTAGAGAATCATTTGGTTTAAACTCTTCATTTGTTTTAGTAGTTGTTAAACCATTATCACGAAGGAATTTAATAGCTTCTGACTGAGATACAGTCTTACCATAATGCATTGAAGCTAAGATACGAGCGAAGTTACCCCGTGTAATATCCTTCCCTGCAATGGCTTGTTTGGATGCTGTGTTTGCACCTAGAACTGGTAGAGAGTATTTTGTAGCCAGTTGGTAGTTTACATCTCCATACCATGAAGTATTAGCTATCGTTGAAGCTAGTTCTGATGGTTTGAAGTAACGGAATAGGATAGATAACATTTGGTTTTCCGTTAAGTTCGTGTACGGTTTAAGTAAGTTTTCGTACTTACCTGTTGATGGGTTTTTCACATTTGGGTATCCACTGATGATACCGATATTGACTGCCCACTTAAAATCCTCAGCCCAATATTGGTTTGCATTGTAATCAGCAAACTTTGATACATCAATGTTGCCCGTTGTGGGCGGTGTTACTGGAGGTGTTGGTGTTGAAGCTGAGTAGTTTAAATAACTTGATGCTACATAGCCCTCTGTCCCGTCACTTCTTTTCACAGGATACCACACAAAATGGTTTTTCTTCGTTGATACTTTTTCATATTCAAAAGGACCTGTAATGGTAACAATTTCACCTTCACGTAAAGTACCCAAAGAAGGACTATCCGTAGTAGGTCTTGTCCTAATTGTTACATTCGTTATTGCACTAACTTTTTGATTTTTTTCAAAATAGTACTTAGATTTTGTTAATGGTAAATCAAAATCATAGTGCATCGTTGAAAATTTAATATTTTCCTTGCTGTTAGAGTCATATTGAAAATGTTCACGTGAAAAAGGCAACTCTGTTAAGTCTATTAATTCCAATTTATTAATAATACGGAGAATTCTTTCTTGATAGGCATTGGTATTTCTTTCACCAGTTGCTTGAACAATTGGACTATTTACCGGCTTAGTACCGTTATAAGCCATAATAGCGAAGTACCAATGTTCCAGTACATCTCTTTGTCCACCGTTGATGCTAGGTAAATCCTTTCGCTTAAACATATTATCTAGCGTCTCTACACCAGCTTGAATATTATAGACAATATCACTTTTTAGTCTATCTTGGTTGTAGCCTGCTTGATTTGTAATTTGCATAATGCCTATTCCATTATCAGCTGTCACAATTGCTTCACCATTCTTATCAAAATGACGCCAATTTCCACTTTCACCTTCCGCTATTGCCTTCACAATTTCAGGAGGAACATCATAATTCAGTGCTGTTTCAGTTAACAAACAGTTCATTGTGGAATAATCAGGGTTTACTTTCGATGCCGAATCATACGCACATGTATTTGCAATATTATTAGCGAATACATTTTTATCGATGTTGATAGATAGAGAGAGGGTACCAATGGCAATAACACTAATCAATGGTTTCAATATCTTTTTCATATATGATCATTACACTTCCTTTCATATTATTTAAAGTTAAAAGATTCATATATATGTTATCATAAACCCAATATTTGAGATAGAGGTAATAGTCATTTTTTCCTTATTTTAACATTAACTAACGATAAGTGATAGCTCAAACATATATTGTTTAATTTTAATTCGGTGAAATGTTTGTACATAGTGATTGTTGAATTTTTACTTATCGTGAAATAGATAAGCTTCCTAAAGTCCATTGAAACAAGCCCAAGCAAAATCTATCAACTCATACAAGCTCGTTAAATGACTCTGTAAGTTTGCTACAATTGTTGTAGTAAGCTGGCTGACTCAAAGTTAAAAAATAGAACTTTGTACAGTCCTTAATACAACCGTGAGCGTGTTTGCTTTGTCGCTTCTTACTATTTATTCATTTAGAAAAAGCACACCAACTTAATGATAGGCTACCGCAATCTCATCATAATTTGTTTTATAATCTCGCACTTTTACGCACCCATTTATTTAACCCCCATGGTTGATTTATCTTGATGTTTGTCCATAACTTTGAGTTATCACCAGCCATTATCGTGACACTTGCTTAAAACAGCTTTAAACGACCATATAAAGAAGTGTCCTTCACATTTTCAAAACTTGATAAATATTGATCAATTTTTCATTATTAATTTTATGTAGATATTCAACTTCGGTTACCTCAACAAAACGCTTAAAATTATAGTTATACCTATCAATTGTCCTTGGTCTTAATCCACTTAGTCGCCATTGTTGATTTAAAATTTGTGTTGCGTATTGAATTGTAATATTTATGTCGTCCAACTCATCAAAAGTATCCATTTTAACTATTGAATTATTGATTTTTTCCATTTCTTTGGTTGTTTTTCAGTTTTGCTAGTCAAAAAACTAAATCAATGTTTGCGTTCACTTTATTGAGAGATTTTGACAAATAAAAAACCCCCTAACATTTTTTGTTAGAAGGTAAAAGTTACATCGGAAAATAGATGATTTTTTTATTGTTTCGCTACGCTTCTTCGAAGTGCGAATTAAACTAAATCTTCACCGAAGAATAAGCCGATTTCGCGCTCTGCAGAAGCAAGAGAGTCAGAACCGTGGATGATGTTGTGAGATACAGTTGTAGCGTAATCACCACGGATTGTACCTGGGTTAGATTCTTCTGGTTTCGTAGCACCCATCATTGTACGTGCAAGTTTAATTACGTTTTCGCCTTCCCATACCATAGCGAATACTGGACCAGAAGTGATGAAGTCTACTAATTCACCGAAGAATGGACGTTCAGCATGCTCAGCATAGTGTTTTTCAGCTAATTCTTGAGGAATTACCATTAATTTAGCGCCTTTTAATACAAAACCGCGACGTTCAAAACGGTCAACGATGTCACCTACTACTTGTCGTTCTACGCCATCAGGCTTAACCATTAAAAAAGTTTTTTCGATTGCCATGTTTAAAACACTCCTTAAATTCGTCTAACAGGTTTTACACCTACCGATAAATATTAACAAAAAATAAGCTTTAGCACAACAAAAAGCTAGAATTTACGCTTGCCCATAAACAAAGCGATGTCACGAAGCTTTTTCTTAATTGGATGTTTTGGTAAAGCATCTATTTCTTGTAAAGCTTTTTTCAAATACTTATCACTCATTTTATTAGCTTGTGTAATTGCGTCAGATTTACGCACATACTGCAACATATTTTGGCGCTCAAGCTCCGTTAATGTCCCTGCAAACACTTTTGCTAAATAAGGTTGCATTTGAGGATCATCTTTTAATAACAAAATCGGCAATGTAATATTACCTTGCAATAAGTCACTACCTGCTGGCTTCCCTAATTCTTTATCTGTCGCCATAATATCTAATACATCATCGATTATTTGAAAGCTCATACCAACAAAGTAGCCAAAGCGTTTCAAATGGCTTACTGTTTTTGCATCAACACCTGCTGCCACTGCACCAATTTCACAGCTTGAAGAAATAAGTAATGCCGTTTTTCGTTTAATACGTCTGAAGTAATCCTTTAAGCCCTGATCCAATCTAAACTTGTCCTCAATTTGTATCACTTCGCCATTGCAAATTTCCACCATTGTACGTGCCAAAATTTGATGAACAAGTGGATCCTCTAGCTTTGTGATGTACTCAAGTGCACGTGCAAAAATAAAATCGCCCGTGTACATTGCTACTCTGTTATTCCATTGGGATTTGACAGTTGGACGTCCTCGTCGCATATCGGAATCATCAATCACATCATCATGCACTAGCGACGCCATGTGAATGAGCTCTAAAGGCACAGCCACATTTTTCATCTTTTCGATATCATAATCGCCAAATTTTGCGCCAAGCAACACAAAAATTGGTCGGATTCGTTTGCCACCAGCTTGTAATAAATGGAGAGAAGCATCGTTAATTAAATGCGAAGACGAATTCACCGCTTTTTCTAATTCTTGTTCGATGATATCAATATCTGACTTCAAATCGGAATAGAGTAGTTTTAACTTCATCTTTTCCACGCTTGAAAACCTTCCCCCATTAACGTACCTTTTTAAAGCCCATATGCATTGCCGCAGCACCGCCACTGTATGCTTTGTACGTTACTTTTTCTAAACCTGCCTGTTCAAACATTGCCGCTAGCTTCTTCATACCTGGGAAATCATTTGCGGATTCCTGTAACCAAGAATACTCTTTATAACTTTTTGCAAAAATTTTACCAAATATCGGCATAATATATTTAAAATAAAAACGGAATAGTTGTCGATAGCCAGGTATTTCTGATTGAGATGTTTCTAAACATACAACCATGCCACCCGGTTTAACAACACGATTCATTTCTTTTAACACTTGTAAATAATCAGGAACATTGCGTAGACCAAAACCAATCGTCACATAATCAAATGTATTGTCTGGAAATGGTAATTCCATTGCATTTCCTTGTATCAGTTCTATTTGCGGGTAAGGCGTTATTTTTTTTTCGCCCACTTGCAGCATGTTATGACTGAAATCCAGTCCCTTTACTTCGCCACTTTCTCCAACTGCCTCAGCTAGTGCAATTGTCCAGTCAGCTGTGCCACAACAAACATCTAGCGCTTTCGATCCAGGCTTGACAGCCATGCGCTTCATCGTGTCGTTGCGCCAGCCTACATGCATTTGGAAGCTAATTACACCATTCATTTTGTCATAGCTTTCAGAAATACTTTCAAATACTTCGTGAACGTGCTCTTCTTTTGATTTAGCCATTTTAGAAAAACCTCTCTTATCCGTTTGTAGAAGCAATCGATGCATCTACACGTGCTTGTAGAGCTTGTTTTACATCACTTTGTAAAAATGATGCTTGTGCTATTACTTGCAACAGCTCTGTTTTTAAGCGGGCAATTTTATCTTGTAAGACGCTACTGAAGGTCGCGCCTGTTTGTAATGCACTTTGTTCCAGCACTTTACTCATCAATGATTTTTGTCCACGTTGATACATAGCCCATTCTCTTTCTAATCGTAAGATCAATAAGCTCTTCTCCATTATTGGAATATACTGATGCAATGCATAGAGCTCAAAAAATTTCGCAATTAAACCTGACTCGATATTGCTAATTGAAGAACACCATTGTTCCACTGTACGCTGTTTTGCCTCATACACTTTTATTTGATGTTCGCAACGTGACACGATACCTTGTGATAAATTCCGAATTAATGCGACATTTCCCGACATTGCTAAAATTTCATAATACCGGCCACTATAAAAATCACCAGCTAAAACGGTTAGCTGCTGTTCTTTTGAAGTGGCATCTAATTCTTTTATATGATCATGTGCCGCTAGCGCTGCATATACAATTCCAACAGTTATTGCAGCTTCTCTTTGCTCTTGTTGCCACTCTTCTCCATTCAAGAAGGGTACTAACAAGTAAAACAGTTGATTTTCATCGAGCACAGGCGCTCCTGTGTATTTTTGCAAAGTTCTATGACGAACATCCATGAAAATCTCTGTTTTTAACTGTGCAATTGAATTTTGAATGTATGTTGCATTCATAGACCTTACTCCATTCACTTTCAAATACGTTCATCATCAACATGACTTAACGCTTGCTTACTGAGTCATTATAGCATAAGCATCGTTTCGGAATAAAAAGTTTTTGCTTTCACCAACACGAACGGGCAGTAGAACCCTACCAAGGAAAGTACAAGAAAAAAATGGTAGGAAATCTACTTGCCCGTAAAAGTCAGTTTCACCAACACATATTACTTTTTTCATATGCGTTCGGCACATCTGCAGATTATAACTAACCAGTCACCAGCACTGTATGTTGACTCTACCGATGGAAGCTAATTTACATGACTATGCTACTTTTTACCTTCACTTTGGATAATACCATGTGCTGTATGGATTTGTGCTTTGCCACGAATTTTCATGGCAGATGTATGCTCGGTAAATTGAGCAATCATTACTTCCCCTGCATCTAATTTTTCAGAATGATGGAATTTTGTATCTGTACCACGTGTTAAGCCAATTACATGTACACCATCTTCTTCTGCCTGTATTACTATATAATCTTGCGCCATTGTCTGTACACTCCTTAAATCCGACAAATTCTTAGTCCATCATAACATAATTAGACATGCAGTTTAAGACATTTGAATAAATGACAAGACTTCTCTACGTTTTACCTCATCTTGTTCATAAATGCCACGTGCCACTGACGTTACCGTTTTAGATCCAGGCTTTTTCAGTCCACGCATAGTCATACACATATGTTCTGCTTCAATTACGACATAAACCCCTTTAGGAGATAGCATGTCCATAATTGTATCGGCTACTGATGATGTAATTCGTTCTTGTAATTGCGGACGACGTGCAATCGTTTCTACCGCGCGGCCTAATTTACTTAGTCCCGCTACAATGCCGTCGTTTGGTATGTAAGCGACATGTGCTTTGCCGTAAAATGGCACTAGATGATGCTCACACATTGAGTAAAATGGGATATCTTTTACAAGCACTAGTTCTTCATGATCCTCATGGAAAACCGTTTTGAAATAATCTTTCGCATCTTCATGTAAGCCACTAAACATTTCAGCATACATTTTAGCAACTCGTTTTGGTGTATCGAGTAATCCTTCACGATTCACATCTTCGCCCACAGCTTCTAAAATCATTTTCACTGCTTCTTCTATTTTCAATAAATCTACATTCGACATTCGTAAAAACCCTCCTGCGTATCAAAACATTACACATTTCCCTATGCATCGTAGCATATCCAAAAGTTAAGCGCAAAACGACTTACTTGAATTAAAAGAAATTCAACATAACTTCTGTAATTAGGCATTGACTGCCATAATTGTTTCCAAATTTTATATTCAAGTTTGCGCAAAAAGCTCATTTTAAATTCTATGTATCCTTCTAAAGCGTTTAACTTGATTCAATCTTTGATGGAATGCTTGCTCTAATCAGTTCCTATTTGGCATTTATCCTCGTTTTTAGTGAAAGACGACTTCTGGTGAAGCAAATTATAGTTTTCGTTCATCATGCTATGTATACAAATTTCGATTTCATGTATTACTGCTAAAAGCCATTTTATAAATTAAGTTAAAAAGAGCAGCCCTCATGCTCGTTTACATGAAGACTGCTCTATGTAACTACTAGACGTGTATTATTTTACAGCATCTTTAAGCGCTTTACCTGGTTTGAAAGCAGGTACCTTGCTAGCAGCGATTTCGATTTCTTTACCAGTTTGTGGATTACGACCTTTACGAGCCGCACGTTCACGTACTTCAAAGTTACCAAAACCAATTAATTGTACTTTGTCACCCTTTGCAAGAGCATCTTGAATTGTATCAAATACAGCTTCAACTGCTTTAGAAGCGTCTTTTTTAGAAAGACCTGCAGCTTCAGCAACAGAGTTTACTAATTCTGTTTTATTCACACCATTCACCTCCTCTCAAAGGGTCATGAACCAATTCTGTAAAAAGAGTAACACATAGAAAACCGCGACGCAACTGTATTCATTCATGATTATAACCAAAAAATGCGTTTTTCACCCAAAAAACAAAAATAACAGGACTTTTCGCATAAATACGAATAGTCCTGCACTATTTTTTTGCTCAGTATTTTCCATTTTATCTCTATAAAATAAATGTCACTAATCCTCTATCACCTTCATTCACCATACGCTCAATTGTTTGACGCATACGTTTTTTAGCTGTAGGTGGTACTGCATTCATTTTATAGCGTATGCCCTCTTTTAACACTTCATGCAACGGCGTACCGAAAAGTTGTGTTTGCCAAAGTGCCTCACGATCATGTAAATAGGCATGATTTAAATCCTTTAGTAACTGCTGACTGTGGAATTCAGAACCAATAAGTGGCGCAAATTCTGATTCCATATCAACACGTATAATATGATAAGATGGCGCTTTTGCTTTCATACGTACGCCGTAGAAATTATTTTGTTTAATTAGTTCTGGAGCAGTTGGTTCGAATTCTTGCATCATTGGCAATGTTACGCCATAACCACTATTATCTGCTTCAGTAATGGCATCTTTAAAGCGTTTTTGGGCTTCTTTCGCTTCAGCAGCCTCTTTTATAAATAACAACCAATCTCGTTTTGACTCAATCGGCTCATCTAACCATTCATTACAAACTGCTTTATATAATTCACCTTGTAATGACACACGAATAACTGCTGTACCGATTCCTGAATCAACATGCACCACTTCACTTTGATCGATAAAATCAATCGCTTTAAAGGCATCAGAAGCTTGTTGCACGTCTCTAATTTTCATCACAGACGAAAGCACTTCTTCCATCGAATCAATTAATGCCACGTTTAGTGGATGGGTAGCATCAAGGACGTCGAGCCAATCTGGTTTTTCAACCTCAATCGTCCGAATTGGAAACTCAAATAATGCCTCTTGTAAAATATATTGAATATCTGAAGCACGCATTTGATCGATTGAAATCGCAATTACTGGAACATTATAACGTTCAAATAGCTCATTTCGAAGCTGTACCGTTTCTTCTCTTGCGGGCATTTGACAATTTAACACAATGACAAAAGGCTTGCCAATTTCGGTTAATTGCGCAACAATTTCTTCTTCCGCTTTTTCAGCAGCACGGCGGCTGATACCATTAACTGTTCCATCTGTTGTCACAACAATCCCGATATTCGCATGGTCACGAATTACTTTATCTGTACCGATTTTTGCTGCTTCCTGGAATGGGATCGGCTCCGTATGCCAAGGTGTATGCACGTATTTCGGACCATTTTCATCCTCATAGCCCTTTGTACCTTCAATCACATAACCGACGCAATCCGCTAAACGAATTTGGAATGTCATTTCATCTTCGCCAACCGCAATGCGAGTCGCTTGAGCAGGCACAAACTTCGGCTCAGCAGTCATGATAACTGGGCCTGGCGAGCTTTGTGGCAGCTCGTCCTGTGCTCGCATTCTTTCTGTATCATCCACAATATTCGGCAATACTACAGCTTCCATTACTTTTTTTACAAATGTTGATTTACCTACCCGAACTGGACCAACAACACCAATATAAACATCGCCATTTGTGCGCTCTGCAATTTCTTTAAATACTGCTTCACTCAAGGTTTCTGCCTCCTTTATCTACGCTTTTTCACTATATGCGCCCATGCAGAGAAATATGAAAATATATGAGAATTGTTTGAGTGACTGGCACATAAAAAAAATCCCCAATCATTAGACCAACATCTAATGATTGGGGTGAAAAACAGGTGAAAAACTTATTTTGATTCAGTAGCTTTGCTTTCTTCTTCTTGCGCTGCTTTAGCTTCTTCCTTAGCTTTTTTGACATCCGCTTGATAGGCATCCATCATATAAGTTGGCTCTCCGTTTTCATCCACAGTATAGGGCACTGAATAAGCTGGAACAACAGGATACTTTTCGACAAGCAATTGACGAATATCATCCCCTGGTTTCACATCTGGCTTGTCTTCTTTTAAAAGTTGGCCTAAATCAATGGAATAATCCACATGCATTTCGCCATCACCAGTCATAAAAATTGGTAATTCAGCACCTGAATACGGACTTTTCACCGTCACTTCTGATTTGTAGCCTAATTTTTCAAAGTTAATTTGGTACACATTATCGGCAATTGCACCCTTAGTCGGGATATATTGCGTACCCAATTTTCGAATATTAATCTCTCGCATGCGCTCAGCAGAGTTTAAGTCTACTAATTTAACTTCGGCACTATTTTCTGGATCCCAAATAATGTATTGATAAATACCGCCCTTTTCATAGGCATTCCCAGGAATTTGAGCAATATATTTTGGCATAAGCTTTTCAAAATCGATTAAATATTTTATATAAATATCTGTATCCATTTCACTGTTTTTAATTGGCACAAGGCCACCAGTCGCTTCACGATATTCATTGACAGCACGTTGTACGGCTGCTAATTGGTCGACATCTGGTACTTGGTTTGCGGCTTTTTCTTCCTCAGGATAGGCACAGCCCCCTAACAATACGGCAATTGCCACTGTTAAAAGAAAAGCATTTAGTTTTTTCATAACACGTTCTTCCTCCTTTTTAAGGCCATGTGGCAATAATCAGTACCATTAAAAATGTTCCAAGTCCAAACAGTATGTATGCTAATAAATTTACGATTGTACGTAAAAAACCATTTGAAATTTTATTGCGGCCTAAATAAATTAAACCAACCGACAAAATCATAAAGCCGATACAATAAAAAGATACCCACATGACATCTAGTGCAGGCATATGTGCTAACGGACCCATTTTAGTCTACCACCTTTCTTCAATGACACGAGACAATCAACGTTTATTATACTATGGGCAACTTCAAAAAAGAAATGGCGCTGTAGCAAAAAAGAAAATAGCATAAAGACTTATTTGAAAATACTATTTTTTTGATATACTAATAAAATTGAAGAGATGCATTACAGAATAAAACAACAGCTGTATTCAACTATATCCTCATGGAAATTATAACATATATTCACTAAATAGAGAGAGGATTATGGACATTTAAAGGACTTTTTACACAGTTTAGTTATGAGTAAAGTACTAAAAATTATATTTCCCTTTTGCCATTCAAATTAAAAAAGGTATCTCACAGTGTGTCTGAGATACCTTTTTTTGTGTCCATTTCATGACAAATTCTTGCTGTTTAATAAATTGAACGTTACGGTGATTTAGTGCATCATTTCGTCAATTTCACGCTTTTTCATACGCATCATCAATGCATCAACCGCCACTTTTGGCTCTACATCGTTAAACAATACACCATAAAGTTCTGTTGAAATCGGCATTGCCACATTATATTTTTCTGCCAATTGATAGGCTGCCTTCGTTGTTCGTACGCCTTCCACTACCATTCCCATTTGATCGAGTACTTCTGGCAGTTTCATGCCTTTACCTAACATATTTCCAGCACGCCAATTACGAGAATGCACGCTTGTACATGTTACGATTAAATCACCCATACCTGTCAGTCCCGCAAATGTGAATGGATTTCCGCCCATTTTGACACCTAAGCGCGTAATTTCAGCGAGTCCACGTGTAATTAGTGCCGCTTTTGCATTATCACCATAATTTAGACCGTCTGTAATGCCTGCCGCTAACGCTATCACGTTTTTTAACGCCCCACCCATTTCTACGCCTATAACATCCTCATTCGTATAAACGCGGAAAAATTGATTCATAAACAAATCTTGTACTTTTTCAGCTGCTTCAATATTGGCACAAGCTGCCGTAATCGTTGTCGGATGATGCAATACGACTTCCTCTGCATGACTTGGCCCCGAGAGTACTACAATTTCTTCAATAAATTCAGTTGGCAAGCTTTCAGCCAAAATTTCAGATATACGTTTTAGTGAGTCAGGCTCAATTCCCTTTGATACATGGACAAATAATACTTTTCTGTCTAATGTAGCAGTCATCTTTTCACAAACTTCTCGAATAGCCTTCGTTGGCACTGCTACAATTATTGTATTTGAATGTGCTACTGCCTTTGCAATATCATTCGTTGCATGTAAATTCTCCGGTAAGAGCGTTTCAGGTAAATACTTTTTATTTGTATGCTGCGCATTAATTTCTTCAGCCTGATCTGCTCTATGTGTCCAGACAAGCGTATCGTGTCCATTTTCCGCAAGTACCATTGCTAGTGCCGATCCCCATGAGCCTGCTCCTAGTACACAAACTCGTTCCATTGTTATTCCCCCTTTTAATTCCTACAGGTTAATCGCGAAAAGACCATATGTGTGCTACACATATTTTAACCAATTAGTGATTTAGCCTAGTCCTTTGAAAAAAGACGCCACCCAACAACAATTGTCGGGTTGGCGTACTGAATGTGTAATATGTTAAATTATGCACGGGCACGTGTAATTAAACGAATTGGCGTCCCTTCAAAATCGAATGTTTCACGAATTCTATTTTCTAAAAATCGCTCATAAGAGAAGTGCATTAATTCTGTTTCGTTGACGAATACCACAAACGTTGGTGGTTGAATCGCCACTTGAGTAGCATAGTAAATACGTAAACGGCGACCTTTGTCAGTCGGCGCTGGGTTACGTGCCACAGCATCTTCAATCACTTCATTCAGAATAGACGATTGAATACGCATTGCATGATTTTCACTTACGCGCTGCACAATCGGTAAAATTTGATGTACTCGTTGTTTTGTATTGGCTGATACGAAAATAATTGGAGCATAGTCTAAGAATAAAAAGTGCTCACGGATTTGCTGAGTAAAAACATTCATTGTTTTTTCGTCTTTTTCAATCGCATCCCATTTGTTAACGACAACAACAATTGCTTTTCCAGCCTCATGTGCATAGCCTGCAATTTTTTTATCCTGTTCCTGAATGCCCTCTTCAGCATTCAGAACAACTAATACAACGTCAGAGCGTTCAATGGCACGTAGCGCACGCAACACAGAATATTTTTCTGTCGTTTCGTACACTTTTCCTTTTTTACGCATACCGGCTGTATCAATAATGACGTATTCATGCCCATCATATTCGTAAGGTGTATCAATTGCATCTCGCGTTGTACCTGCAATGTTGCTGACAATAACGCGTTCTTGACCTAAAAAGGCATTGACGAGTGATGATTTCCCGACATTTGGACGGCCAATTAAAGAAAATTTAATTACTTCATCGCCATATTGGTTTTCATCCTCTTGAGGGAAGTGTTTTGCACACTCATCTAATAAATCCCCTAAGCCTAAGCCATGAGAGCCTGAAATTGGCCAAGGTTCACCAAAGCCAAGTGCGTAAAAATCATAAATCATTTCACGCATGTCCGGATTATCAATTTTGTTGACTGCAAGAACGACAGGCTTTTTTGTTTTGTATAAAATTTTTGCAACTTGTTCATCTGCTGCTGTTACGCCTTCACGGCCATTCGTCATAAATATAATAACGTCTGCTTCTTCAATAGCGATCTCTGCTTGTTGACGAATTTGTTCTAAAAACGGTTCGTCTCCAATTTCGATACCACCTGTATCAATAATATTAAAATCATGTGTTAACCACTCTGCCGAACTATAAATACGGTCACGTGTTACTCCCGGAATATCTTCTACAATCGAGACACGTTCTCCAACGATACGATTAAAAATCGTCGACTTACCTACGTTCGGACGACCTACGATGGCTACTACTGGTTTCGTCATCTGTACTTCATCCTTCCAACTTCTTATCTTTCGCTATTATACACGAAAAATGCCATTATATCATAACATATCCATCGAGGAGAGTACTTTTTACTTTTCTGCTCGACATAATCGTTGTTTTTTGTCCCAACGTGCTCTTTATTCCTCGTATTATTCACCTATTTATTTTCCTTTGCGCACGTGCCATTTCGCTTAGTATCACCAAATCGGCAAATTAACATGTAAACAAAGTAAGCCTCACCAAATAGGCTTCTGTAAGCAGCGAGCTAGACATGGCTTCACTCATTTATTAGGCAAATGCCATGGGTAGAAGCTCTTACTCGCTCACTAGAAGCGCAGTGATGGGGCTTGCATAGATTCATTCCTATGTAGCTTAATTATCATATGATGACAGACGAAAGCGAGGATACAACATCATATCCTCGCATGTCATGATTATTTAAAGTTTTTCAGTTGATCGCCGATGACATCACCAAGAGAGAAACCTGTGTTTTCTTCTGGTAATTCATAATCGATTACTTCTTCAGCCTCTGGATTTTCCAACAAATCTTTTATACTTAATGCTAGACGACCTTCGTCAACGTTAACATCCAGCACCTTCACCTGTACCTCTTGCGCTTCTTTTAACGCTTCATGTGGTGTGTTAATATGTTTGTGTGCAATTTGCGATATATGCACTAAGCCTTCCACTCCTGGGAACACTTCTACAAAAGCACCAAAGGACGTAAGGCGTTTGACTTTCCCTACAAGTACTGTGCCTTTCGCTGCACGCTCTTCAATATTCGACCAAGGTCCAGGAATTGTTTCCTTAATGGATAATGAGATACGCTCATTCTCTGGATCTACCGAAAGAACTTTCACTTTCACTTCTTGTCCTTCTGATAAAACCTCACTGACATCACTTACATGCTCATGTGATACTTGTGAGATATGGACAAGCCCATCGATACCACCAAGGTCAATAAATGCACCAAACGATGCTATCCGTTGCACTTTACCGTCTAATACATCCCCAGCTTTAATTTGATTAATGACATTTTTCTTCTGAGACGCTTTCTCAGATTCAACTACAGCTCGATGTGATAAAATTAAGCGATTTTTTTCTTTATCTAGCTCAACAATTTTAAAGTTTAATACTTTTCCTTTATAATCTTCAAAATCATCAACAAAATAATCTTCTACTAAGGATGCCGGAACGAAGCCACGTACTCCTAAATCAACAACAAGACCACCTTTAACAATATCCTTTACTTCCGCTTCGAAAACTTCCTCAGCAGCAAATTGTTGTTCTAGTGTATCCCATGCTTTTAAGGCATCTACTTTACGTTTTGATAATACATAGTTTCCTTCTTCAACTTTTGTAATCATCAATTCTAACTCATCCCCAACGGAGATTGCGTCAGACGCTTTTTCAATGTGTAAGCTCGATAATTCACTTATTGGTACGATACCGTCAAACGGTGCACCTGGAATTGAAACAGTTACCGCTTTTTCATCAACCTGCTCTGCAATACCTTTGACGATATCACCTTCGTTAAACGTTTGTTCTGCATAGTTCATTTCTTCAGACATATGTAACCCTCCTTCGCATCTTCCCTTACTATTTTATTCGATATTGAAGACAAAGACAAAAATAAATCCTTTAAATTCAAAAAATGTCTGAAATTTTAGGATTTATACCATTTTTTCTTGTGCTAATTTTAAAATGGCCTGTGCTGCGGCATCAATTGATAGCTCCGTTGTGTCTAAAAATATAGCATCCGCTGCTTGAATCAGTGGCGATGCTTCGCGCTCACTGTCCATTTTGTCGCGCAAAGCAATCTCTTCTTGGAGCTTTTCTATTGAAGACGCTATCCCTCTTTTTTCATTGTCAATAAAACGACGTCTTGCACGTTCTTCTACAGTAGCAGACATGAAGATTTTGAGTTCAGCATTTTTTAACACATGCGTAGCAATATCCCGTCCATCCATCACAACACCACCATTTGCAGCAAGTTTTTGCTGCTGTGCGACCAACAATTCACGCACTTTGGCATGTGCAGCTACTTGTGAAACAGATGATGTCACTTCGTTAGAGCGAATTGCATCTGATACGTTTTCGCCGTCTAAAAAAACAAGTTGACCTTGAGGAGATGGCTTTAATTCAATTGAGCTAACTGCTAACATTGCTGCTAAGTTTGCTTCATCATCTAAATGTATGTTTTGTTGCATAGCTTTATACGTAACTGCTCGATACATTGCACCCGTATCGATATACGTGAATCCTAGTGATTCTGCAACGATTTTCGCGATTGTACTTTTTCCAGCTCCTGCAGGTCCGTCAATCGCAATTTGAATGTTTTTGTTCATTATGCTTCCCTACTTTCTTTCACACCATATTGTATCACACTAACAAAAAAAGCCCTCTATTTGCAAGAGGGCTACTGTGATTTTAATCATCAAAAGGATTTAATTCTTTACGACGATTTACTAACTGACGTTCGAAGCAGAAACGTACGATATGTTGTTGATCAATATCATCCGTATCTGTTAACTGAATGGTAGCAATTGTCTTATCTTCTTTTTCAAAAATCTTAACAACAGTAGCTTCTGTTACGACATAAATAACATCTCCATTGGCAAATGGTAAGACAATTGTTAACTTAACATCATCACCGTCTTTAAAAGCTACATCACCTTTCAAAATCAGTGCAATACCACCCGCACTGATATCCGCTGTTACTAGTTGATACTTAAATTCATTAAATTGAACTGCCACATCAACAGGTGTATCAACACGAACATATTCACGGCGTTGAATTTTAATAAATTCATCTTCTTGTGGGCAATGCAACATAATCATCGGTATATTGCCCGCCTTGCGTCCTATTACTTCTGTATTGAATGCATAGGAAAGCTTATCCTCTGTTCGAAAGGTTGCCCTAAATTCTGAACCATCTATTAAAAAAGCGGTTTTCTTTGTTACTACATTGGTTGGATAGTCAATATAAAGAATATTGTCTTTTTGTTCAACTACTTTACAGCGGAATTTCTCTATACGTTCTGTATAAGTAGGTTCTAGTTGTAATAGTGTTCCAATTTTTATTCCCATGAGCATCTCCCCGAACAATATATATACCTCCATTATCGCATGGGATGTAAATTTTGGCTATATGAACTGGGAGCTTTTTCTTTATCTTAGGTTAAATATTCTACTTTTAAAACATTGTGATTTTCAGCATCAATGACAATACGGAATGTTTCTTGCGTCTGTTCATCTCGAACGGCTATCACTTCATAGCAAAGGCGTTGCTCGAATTGTCCATTATCCGTATAAATATTTTTCACTTCTTCCACGCGCACATTATCATCAAAGAAAGATTTCCAATCAATTGGATTAGCCTTTTGAGGTTTAATTGATTCTTCTTGGATATATTCCATTGCATTGGCACCAAGTAATTCTCCAGTATCTTTTGCAATTTTTAACTGAACGCCATCCGCATAGATTAATGCATTATCACCAGGATGAACGCGCGCAAAAGTAACATGCCATGCTAAATGAT
>LAHS01000120.1_pt1 | contig 20243 bp, 14 predicted proteins | sample 329651 | NCBI WGS metagenome assembly LAHS01 (sample SAMN03275699, study PRJNA271635) | activated sludge metagenome | isolation source: sample C-1 Sludge from hydrolytic chamber (first chamber) of Anaerobic... | reverse complement strand
GGGGGAGGTCGGGAGGGGGCTTCTCTTCTTTCTCTCTTTTTTTCGAGGAGGTCGGGAGGGGGCTTTTTGAAGCAGATTGTCATTTTTATCGCCGCTTCCCTATCAAAGTGTCAAAACGGTTATCGTCTAAAATGGCTCTCGTTCAAAAAAACTTTCCCACGGTCAGATTCACGCCATTTTGAGCGAGGGTTTCCCTTTTCTGGGACAGATTTTGACATAACCACATAACGAACTGATAATCATCAAATTATATCAGATTCAGAATCTCATGACTACTTCTGCTGTCTTTTCAGCAGGTAAATATCTACTTCTTTTCTCTGTTTCTTCGACCCCAAGCACCATCAATACTGAGACGCAGCGCGATTAATATCTATCGGCGTTGCGATTAATACTTATCGGCATTGCGAGTAAATATTATTCGCACTACAAATAATACGTAAATGCAAGGCGACTGAACACTGCTTTACGGCGGAAACGAATGGTTCCTGCGGAGAAATTTTTCGTGCAGAAAAACCCGGGAAGGTCTGTTTTTACCCCTAAAAAGCCCCGACAACACCCCGAGTGGCCCATCAAAAATGGCCGTTTTGGCTCTCTGACCATCATTTAGCCCGTGTTTTTCATTTTTTAGAGTACTTTTCGTTGTCAAATTCCAAAGTCAGAGTGTCACGAAAATCGGCAGAAATAGAGCAAAGTGTCAATTCTCTTTCTTCGCATAATACCCCCTTGCTTCATGTTTTTCTACCTAAAAGAGAGGGCTATAGCAAATCGTATGGGTACGCCGTCGCTTACTCCTTATAACTCTATAGTGCCCAAAGGGCACCTTTGTATTTCTGCTTTGGCAACCTTTTAAAACTCCGTCACTCCTTTCACTCCGTAACTCCGCGTGAGATAATCCCTTGATAAATAATCGTTTGGGTCTCACACGGAGTGACGGAGTGCTTTTCACGAAACGAAGTGAGTAAAGGAGTGACGGAGTTTTGTTAATCTCTTTCGGAGAGTTGCAAGAGGCGCCCTTTGGGCACTATAGAGTTAAAGGAGTAAGCAACGGCGTACCCACACGAAACATTACATATCCAAAAGAGGTTCCACCCATTACATGCGCAGATAGGGGTGAGCAAGTATTAGAACAAAATGACATATCCACGGATTCAGAATGACATAAAATTTTAAGATAAATTTAATGACAAAATGAATCGCAGACGCGATTTGAGAATGACATATTGTAATATGTTCTGCGGGAAAAGGAATCGTTTATCCAAGTAATTTTATGTGTCATTATGAAATCGCGTCTGCGATTTCTTTTGTCACTAAATTCGTGCTGGAAAAAAAATCATGTCATTCTGAACCCGGGGGTATGTCATTTTGTTCTAATACGAGTTTATTATACGATGTATTGAAATGCGAAATAGCACATCACATACGGTAGCTCCACAACCACATTCTATTTATCTACACTTTGAGCAGATGAGCCTAATAACTTACGAAAAGCGCACACCGGCATACCGCCGATGTGCGCTTCTTTGTTTTCAGATGAGGGGCATGCCGAGCTTCTCACACTCCTCGTACATGCTTTCGGGCCAGATGCTGGCCTGTATCTCGCCGATATGAGCCTTATGGAGCATCACCATGCAGAGGCGGCTCTGCCCTATACCGCCGCCGATGCTCAGGGGAAGCTTGTCGCCGAGCAGCTGCTGATGGAAGTAGAGCTTCTCACGGTCTTCCTCACCCTCGATCTCAAGCTGTCGCAGCAGCGCCTCCTTATCGACGCGGACACCCATGGAGCTGAGCTCCACCGAGTGGCCCAGCACCGGATACCAGATGAGAATGTCGCCGTTAAGGCCTGCCTTGCCGTTCTCTGCCACGGTTGACCAGTCGTCGTAGTCGGGGGCACGGCCATCATGTTTCTTACCGTCGCTCAGCTTTCCGCCGATACCCTCGATAAACACGGCACCATATTGCTTACAGATCGCGTCTTCACGCTCCTTGGGTGTCATGTCAGGATACATGTCGAGAAGATCCTGACTGTGCACGAAGTGGATCTCCTTGGGCAGGAAAGGCTGAATCTGCGAATAACGCTCGCAGGTGAGAAACTCCGTGCGCAATATGGCGGCATAGATGCGTCGCACCACATCTTCGAGGAAATGGATCGTGCGGTCCTCCCTCGTGATGACAGCTTCCCAGTCCCACTGATCGACATAAAGCGAATGGAGGTTATCCAGTTCCTCATCGGCACGTATAGCATTCATATCCGTATAGATGCCATAGCCTGCCTCGATGGCATATTCGGCCAGGGTGAGCCGCTTCCATTTAGCCAGCGAGTGCACCACCTCGGCCTTGGCATCGCCCAGATCCTTGATAGGGAAGGTCACGGCACGCTCCACACCATTCAGGTCGTCATTGATTCCCAGGCCCTTCAACACGAAAAGGGGTGCAGTGACACGGCGCAGACGCAGCTCCGTAGAGAGGTTCTGCTGGAAGAAATCTTTGATCAGCTTGATGCCCTGCTCTGTCTCGCGGGGGTCAAGCAGCGCCCTGTAGGCGTGCGGCATGATAATCTTACTCATTATGGTCTGAATTTTAGAATTACGCCGACAAAGGTAACCATTTATAATTAATATGCAATGATTTTGTCCGCTTTGTTTTGCAAAATGATAGAAAATTATATAATTCCATGACTATTTGAGCGATTTGTTAGAGGTTTTAAAGCATTTATGTCACATCAAGTATGGAGTTTCCATGGCGTTTGACGAGGGCAGGGATCCATATCCCGTTGTGAGTTTTTACCTTATTATTCATCTATATCCTACCACGGATTTAAACCAAACCCCGCATGATCCGTCAAAAAATAAGGTAATTCAGACATATTATGAAATCCATTATAAAGACAGGACAAGATATCAAGAGAACCATCATTTACACCATGGCTCTGTTTCCCGGCATGGCAGCAGCCCTGCACGCCGCAACCATCGACGACGCGCCCCGCGACAGCTTCCGTCTGGACGAAGTGGTGGTGACGGGATCGCGCACGCCGGTAGATGTGAGGCATGCGCCGCTCACCGTGACCAGCCTCAGCCGGCAACAGATTGCACAGAGCTACGAACCCTCACTGCTGCCACTGCTCAACGAGCAGGTGCCGGGGGTGTTTGTCACCCGGCGCGGTGTCATGGGCTATGGCGTGAGTACGGGTGCAGCCGGTGGCATCAAGGTGCGCGGCATCGGCGGGAGCCCTACGACGGAGATGATGGTACTCGTTGACGGCGTACCTCATTATACCAGCCTGATGGGTCACACGGTGGCCGACCTGTATCAGAGCATGGTGGCTGAACGCGTGGAGGTGGTACGCGGACCGGCATCGGTGCTCTATGGCAGCAATGCCATGGGAGGTGTGATGAACATCATCACACGACAGTCGGCGGCTGATGGCAGCAGGACGTGGCGGCTGGGTAACGATATCAGGCTGCAGGGAGGTAGCTACGGCACGATGAACGGTGAGTATGCCGGCACGCAGAGCTACAGAGGCTTCAGCAATATGATCGGACTTTCGGGCTCGTCGTCGGACGGTCACCGCAAGAACATGCACTTCGAGCAATACTCGCTGGTGGATAACATGGCACTACGGCTGAGCCCTCATTTCAAGGCAAGGGGCGAAGTGAACCTCACCCACTTCCTATCCCATAACCCGGGCATGGTGAGTGCACCGATGATCGACAACTACATGAATATTCATCGCGGCGTGGCCTCGGTGGGACTCGACAACCATTACGGCAACGCCCGCGGATCGGTGACCTACTATCTGGACTGGGGGCACCATCGCATCGACGACGGTCATCTGGCCTCGGCACCAGCGCAGACGGCGTTTTATAAGCAGAGCGACTTCACACACGGCGTGAACCTCTTTGAGACCTTCAGCCTTATGGAGGGCAATGCCACCACCCTGGGCTTCGACTATCAGCATGTGAGGGGGTCGGCATGGACGGAAGGCAAGACCGATGGTAAGCGCAGCTATTATGCAGACGGCAGACAGACCGACGAGATAGCGGGATATGTAGATTTCCGCCAGGCTCTGTGGCAGTGGCTCACGCTCGACGCGGCACTGCGCTACAACCATCACTCCATAGCGGGAAGTGAACTCATTCCGCAGTTCGGCCTGAGCCTCACACCCCTGCAGACCGCCGTGCTGAAGATGACGGTGAGCAAAGGATTCCGCAATCCCACGATGCGCGAGCTCTATATGTTCAAACCCGCCAACGCAGAGCTACAGGCCGAGCGGCTCTGGAACTACGAACTGTCGTGGCATCACGACATGGGCGTGTTCGACTATGGTGCCAACCTCTTCTATATTGATGCCGACAATCTGATCCAGACGGAGCGCATCGAGGGCAAACCGCTCAATGTGAACAGCGGGAAGCTATACCACTGGGGAGGCGAGCTGACGGCGGCTTACCGTGCCAACACTCATCTGCAGCTGAACGCCAACTACAGTTACCTGCACACTTCAAAGGCCATAACCGCCGCGCCCCGGCATAAACTCTACGTGGGTGGCGACTATCACACGGGGCCGTGGCGACTGAGTACAGGGCTGCAATGGATAGGGCATCTGCTCACTTCTACCGCTGCCGACAGCGAGGTGCAGAACTATGTGCTCTGGAATGCCTCGACAAGCTACCAGGCAACACGCTGGCTCAACATCTTTGCCAAGGGCGAGAACCTGCTGGCACAGCGGTATGAGACTTACGAAGGATTTACGATGCCACGCGCCACAGTGATGGCCGGCGTGGATATCCGTTTCTAACATACATATATTAAAATAGGTAATTATGAAAAAGAGCGTATTATTAGTAATGTGTGCCATTGTCTTTGGAGTGACAAGCGCATGCGCCAAGCAACAGGCTCCTGCCGCACAGGCACAGGAAGGCCAGCAGAAGGCCAAGGTGTACTTCGTGGAAGACATCACCCCCGAGAGCCTGATCAAGGTGTATGAGGCTTTAGGCCGCGAGGCACAAGGTAAGGTTGCCGTCAAGATCTCTACCGGTGAGCAGGGCGGTACCAACTATCTGAAGCCCGAGCTGATCGGCGACTTCGTGCACAAGGTGAACGGTACGATCGTGGAATGTAACACCGCTTACGGCGGATCGCGCCAGGAAACCGATAAGCATCGCCAGACCATCGCCAACCACGGCTTCGACAAGATTGCCAAGGTAGATCTGATGGACGAGTTCGGCGAGACCCCCATCGACGTTCCTGCCGGTTCGCACATGCTGAAGAAAGACATCGTGGGAAAGAACATGCTCAACTATGACTTCATGGTGGTGCTTTCCCACTTCAAGGGACACGCCATGGGCGGGTTCGGCGGCGCGCTGAAGAACCTCTCCATTGGCTGCGCCAGCACCAACGGCAAGGCTTATATCCATACCGGTGGCAAAGACGAGCAGCTGAACAGCGAGACCTGGTCGAAGCATCTGGCTGGCCTGGATGAGTTTAAGGACGCCATGGCAGAGGCTGCCGGTGCCGTGGTAAACCACTTCGGCAAGAAGATAATCTACATCAACGTGATCAACAATCTGAGCGTTGACTGCGACTGCGACTCTCACCCCGCAGAGCCCAAGATGAAGAACGTGGGTATCGTGGCCAGTCTTGATCCCGTGGCTATCGACCAGGCCTGTGTAGATATGGTGTTCAACTCTAACGATTCGGGCAACCGCGACCTCGTGGAACGTATCGTCAGCCGTCATGGAACACGTATCCTCTACTGGGCACAGAAGCTCAACGTAGGCTCCCGCGACTACGAGCTGGTGCACGTGAAATAACAAACAGAGACTGGTTCGCTTCGTCCAGACGGACAGAATTAACCCATCCGAGGATAAAGACAACCACACATCTATTATTTATTTTTTACCACGAATGACACGAATTTCCACGAATAGAATTAAAACATTCGTGGAAATTCGTGTCATTCGTGGTTTTAAAATAGGAATATAGTGGTCTCAAAATAAAATATCTCGGGCAGAACACATAGTCCAACTATTCGTTATAAGAGGCAGATCGGAGGATCCTTCCATTCGCATCATTTGACGATCGGGCACTACAGTTTACAGCTTTCCTCATTTTCTTTTCCTTAATTTTTGCGCTTTCCAAACTATTTAGTACCTTTGCACATACTTCATTCCATGGCCCCGTAGCTCAGTTGAATAGAGCACCAGATTCCGGTTCTGGGTGTCGCGAGTTTGAGTCTCGCCGGGGTCACCCTGAAGGGAATGAAGACTTGTAATACTAATTTTTGGGCCGAGTAACATGAATATCACTGAACGATTTATTAATTACACCAAGTTTGACACCCAGTCGGCAGAAGATTCCGAAACGGTGCCGAGTACCCCGAAACAACTTATCTTCGCCAAATATCTCAAGGAAGAACTCGAAAAGGAAGGACTCAAAGACGTAGAGATGGACGATATGGGCTATATCTATGCCACGCTGCCTGCCAACACCAAGAAGAAAACACCCACAATCGGATTTATTTCCCACTATGATACCGCCCTCGATGCCAGCGGTGCCAACATCAAGGCACGCCTCATCGAGAACTATGACGGCAACGACATCGAACTGGGTCCAGGCATTATCTCATCGACCCAGAAGTTCCCCGAGTTGCTGGCTCACAAGGGCGAAGATATCATCGTGACCGATGGAACCACGCTTCTCGGTGCCGACGACAAGGCAGGAATAGCCGAAATTGTACAGGCGATGTGCTATCTGCGAGATCACGACGAGATCAAGCATGGCGATATCCGCGTAGGATTCAACCCCGATGAAGAAATCGGCATGGGCGCACACCACTTCAACGTGGAGAAATTCGGCTGCGACTGGGCTTATACCATGGACGGCGGCGATATCGGCGAACTTGAATATGAGAACTTCAATGCCGCCGCCGCCAAGATCAGAATCAAGGGTGTGAGCGTGCATACAGGTTATGCCAAGGGCAAGATGATCAATGCGAGCCGGCTTGCCTGCGAGTTTAACAGCTTCATTCCCGACACGGATATCCCCGAAAACACAGAAGGCTATGAGGGTTTCTACCACTTGCTGGGCATCGACAGCCGCTGCGAGGAGGCCAAGCTGAGCTATATCATTCGCGATCACGACCGCAAGAAGTTTGAAGATCGTAAAGACTTCATGGAGGACATAGCGCGGAAGATGAACGAGAAATACGGCGAAGGCACCGTGACGATAGAGCTGAAAGATCAGTATTACAACATGAAGGAGAAGATAGACCCCAACATGTATGTCATCGACATCGTGCTCAAAGCCATGCAGGAAAGTGGCGTAACACCGAAGGTAAGTCCTATCCGCGGCGGTACCGACGGTGCACAGCTGTCGTTCAAGGGACTCCCCTGTCCCAACATCTTCGCCGGCGGCGTCAACTTTCATGGTCCTTACGAATTTGTTTCCGTACAAGTGATGGAGAAAGCCATGCAGGTGATCATCAAGATCTGTGAGATCACCGGCACGTTCAACGACTAAAGGCAAGGTCCTCCTCTCCATTCTACACTCGTACCATCACCCATAGAACCGCGAATCTCACGAATGAACGCGAATTAGCCCTGCGCAAGCTTATTCGTGAGAATTCGTGAGATTCGCGGATTTATAATATTTCCCCATTTCCTGAATATGGCAGAACTACCCACCCTTATCAAAGATTTAGCCCTGATCCTCATGGTAGCAGGAGCCGTGACGCTGATTTTCAAGCAACTGAAGCAACCCCTGGTACTGGGATATGTAGTGGCAGGCTTCCTGGTAAGTCCTCATATGCCCTACACCATGTCGGTCATCGACAAAGCAAACATCCAGACTTGGGCCGACATCGGCGTGATGTTCCTGCTTTTCTCCCTCGGACTCGACTTCTCGTTCAAGAAAATCTTGAAAATGGGCAAGTCGCCGTTCATTGCAGTCACCTTTATTATATTCTCCATGATGACCCTCGGATTCCTTGTGGGCAAGGCATTCGAGTGGAGTGACATGGACTGCATATTCCTTGCCGGCATGATCGCCATGTCTTCGTCTACGGCTATTGCCTACAAAGCCTTCGACGATTTGGGGCTACGGCAGCATCATTTCGCAGGACTGGTGATGAGCGTGCTCATTCTCGAGGACATTCTCGGCATCATCCTGCTCATCATGCTGTCGGCCATAGCCCACGGCAACAACTCCGACGAAGGACAAATATTCACCATACTTCTCAAAATTGGCTTCTTCCTCGTCCTGTGGTTTGTAGTGGGGCTCTTTGCCGTACCCACATTTCTTCGGTCGACACGCAAAATCATGACCGACGAAACCATCACCGTCGTATCCCTGGGCCTGTGCTTTGCCATGGCATGGGTTTCTACCACGGTGGGCTTCAGCTCGGCCTTTGGCGCCTTTGTCATGGGCAGCATACTGGCCGAAACCGTGGAGGCCGACAAGATTACACGCCTCGTAGAACCCATCAAAAACCTCTTTGTAGCCATATTCTTCGTGTCGGTAGGCATGCTGGTCGACCTTAACGTGCTCATCGAGTACGCCTTCCCCATCATTGCGCTGGTCTTTACCATCCTCTTGGGGCAGGGCATCCTGGGCACGCTGGGCTTCATGCTGAGCGGACAGTCACTAAAAACCTCCATGCAAAGCTCGTTCTCCATCGCACAGCTTGGTGAGTTTGCATTCATCGTGGCCTCGCTGGGCATGTCGCTGGGGGTCATCAGCAGCTTTCTCTATCCCGTGGTGGTGGCGGTATCTGTCATTACAACCTTCCTAACCCCTTATATGATCCGTGCGGCAGAACCCTGTTACAACAAGGTGGAACACCACCTGCCCAAACGCTGGGTAAGAAGGCTGAATCATCTGGGAAGCGAGATTCGCGACACCGTTACCGAACAGAGCAACTGGCATGTGCTGCTGAGGAAGATTGCGGTAACGAGCCTCATCTACACCATACTCTGCTCTGCCATCACCACGGTCATGCTCACCTTTTTCCTGCCCTTCGTCCGCACCTTGCTCCCCCACTGGTGGGCAAACGGGGTCTGTGGCCTGGTGACCGTAGTCTTCCTGGCACCTTTTATGCGCTCCCTGATCATGAAGCACAACCACAGCGAAGAGTTCAAGGCACTGTGGATAGAAAACCGCATCAACCGTCTGCCGCTCGTTTTCACGGTTCTTCTCCGCGTGGCAATCGCAGCGGCATTCCTCTTTTATATATGCAATTATCTGGCACGTTTTGCCAACGCTGTGGTCATCACGCTCTCGATGGTAGCCATCGTGCTCATGATCCTCTCGCGAAGCCTCAAGAAACGCTCCATCAGATTAGAGCGGCTGTTCATAAAAAACCTGCAGAGTCGTGACATCGAGGCACAGGTGAGAGGCCGCCGCAAGCCTCTCTACGAAGGAAAACTACTCGACAGAGACATCCACATCTCGGAGTTCTCGGTACCCGAAGACTCCGTATGGGCAGGCAGACGGTTGCAGCAGCTGCAGTTCAGCAACCGCTTCGGCGTACACGTGAGCAGCATTCTGCGAGGTATGCAGCGTATGAACATTCCCAATGGAGAAGCCATCATCTTCCCCGGCGATAGGCTGCAGGTCATCGGAAGCGATGAGCAGCTGCATGAGTTTGGGCAGGCTATGAAATCGGAACTGGTTCCGGAGGACTACCATATAGAAGAAAGGGAGATGCGACTGCAGAAGCTGATCCTCACCAATCAGTGCCAGTTTATCGGCAAGACGCTCAAGGAGAGTGGCATTCGCAACAAGTATGGCTGTATGGTCGTGGGGCTGGAGGAAGGGCAGCAAAACCTCACGATGATCAATCCATCACACCGTTTTGAGAAAGGGGATATCATTTGGGTGGTAGGCGAGAAAAGTTCGCTGAAGAAACTGATAGAGAACGCGTAAGAAAAGCAACGCATCAGCAATCCAAAATCCGATGCCCCATGGAGACACAAGGCAATGCCTCAGACTTCGTTTCATCGAAACTGGGAACAATAAAATCGTGAAACCTGGAACCATAAAATAATGAGAATAGACAAGGACATGTTTTGGAAGACCCTCGACAGCAAAAACATCATCAGTCGGCCGTGGCTCAATGTACGGCGCGACAGGGTGCAGCTGCCTGATGGAAGGATCCACGACGAATATTATGTGCTGCATTATCCCGACTGGGTGAACGTGATAGCCATCACCGAAGACGGCCGGATGCTGCTCGAACGGCAATATCGTCATGCTATCGGCAAGGTTTCTACAGAGATCGTTGCCGGCTGCATGGAACCCGGAGAAATACCCCTCGATGCTGCCAAACGAGAGCTAAAGGAAGAGACCGGCTTTACCGACGGTACATGGACACCGTTTATGAAGCTATCGCCCAATGCCAGCACGATGGACAACTCCTGCTATTGTTTCCTGGCAGAAGGAGTGAAACGTACCACTACGACACACCTCGATGTCACCGAAGACATCGAGGTGATGTTATGTTCCAAGCAGGAAGTTTTCGAAATGCTTCAGCATGGCGACTTCTGTCAGGCACTGATGGTGGCACCGTTGTGGCGGTATTTCAGTCTCAACCCCAACCATCCCTGAGCTCTTTCATCAGGAACAGTCCCCACTCCTCACTATAAACTACTAACTCCTAACCTCTAACTCCTAACTCCTCACTTCTCACTCCTAACTCCTCACTCTTAATACCACTGCACGGCATTGCTGAATCCGCTTCGCTTATCGTACTTGAGAGCATCGGTAAGGGTAGAGGCGTTACAGCGGAAAGAGAAGTTATAGCTCGTGTAAGGTGCCAGCACCACCGAACAGCTCATATTGAAGCAGTGGAGGTCACGCTGTAGCGAAGCTGTCGTCATTGACATCTCATGGTTCTCAAAGTCGTAACCACTCGAGAAACTGATGTTCCAGCCATCACTGATACGCAGGTTTCCGCTGACGTTGAGGGTCTGCGAGAACTTATAAGGATAGCGCATCGTCTTGGTGTTAAACTTTCCGCTGGTGTTCTCGCGCATAGTGATGCCATATCCGAAGGTAAGCGACCACGGCATGGAGAAGCTCATGTATCCATCCTCATCCGTCGATGCCTTGCCTGTATCTTTCTTCTTGGCACCGCGCTGACCATCGATCATCGTCTCATCTACATTGCTCTCGATGTCAGTATCTACTCCTTCCTCATCATTCTTTTCCTTCGAATCTTCCTCATCACTACCTCCCCCGAAGAGCTTTTTGATCTTTTCGGGATTCAGCGTATAAGATATATTCTGCGACATTCCCTGGAAACGGCCGAACCTGCCATAGCCCCACTCCGTATGATTGCCGACATACGGCTTGCCGTCGGCATCAAGCTCATAGGCGTAAGTGGCAAACACGGCATTCATGTTGAACGTATAGTTCTTCCACCATTTCAGGCGCAGGCGCATGGAGAGGTCGCTCCACTGGTGTTCGGTAGCTGCCATGTTGTACGACATGGAGGCACCGAGCTCGTCGATGATGCTGATCTTCTTAAATCCAGTAGAGTCCTCATCGCTCTTGATCTTCATCTCGATGTTGTTGCTTACGTCCCACGAGATGCTTCCCGTTCGTCCCTTACCCGGAACGCCGTAAAGCCCCGTGGAATAGGGAGAATATTCCACCAGCGACACATTGCCGTCGGCATCGGTCTTCTGATAGGTCTGGTAGTAGCCATATCGCGACGATCCGAAGTTAGGAGCATAACTGTAACTGATCTGCGGTGTGAAGACATGGCGTATGGCCTGAATCTTATCGCCGAAGATCTTGCGGTTAGGAATGAAGAAGCCATAGAGCTTCGTGCTGGCCGACACGCTGAAGTTCCAGTTATAAATATTGTGGAATCCGTAAGTGGTATCAGCCTTCTCCGTCTGCGTGGCCTGATCCCACGACTTGATAATCTTCCTCGTCGTCATGCGGTCGGTGAAGTTGAACGACGGCGTAACGTTGATATATTTGAATAAGGTGAAGTTGGCGTTGATGGGGATGTTATGCTGCATGCCGTTGCGCCAGTCCTTGATGAGGTTACTGTGGAGCAGCTTGTCTTCCTTCGTATCGATGCTGTTGCTCAGCTGACCCGTATAGCTCATCGAGATTTTCTCGTACCATTTCTCCTCGCCCACGCGTGCCTTGCGGCGGAAGGGATAGAAGCGCGAGATCGAGATATTAAGGTCGGGCAGGGTCATTGAGATCGAAGAGTCACGCATGTTCTGCGACAGGTTGGCCGAAGAGCTGAGCGACAGGCCGATGCTTGAGAATGTAGTGCTCCAGCTGACCGATGACGTTCGTGTAGACTGCGTCATGGTCTGCGGGTTATACATGCTCGTAAGGTTGTTGCGCTCGTAGCTCGAAGAGGCAAAGTTCACACTCGCCGACAATGAGCTGAACGGATTCGACTTCGGATCCTGACGGTGGCTCCACTGTACCTTAAAGCTCTCCTGTTCGGCAAAGTCGGGCATACCCTTGTCGCCGGTCTTCGTGTCCTGATAGCTGACAAAGAGCGATCCGCTGTATTTATAGCGCTTACGGTAGTTGCTGGCCGCCGATATTCCCCACGACCCTTTGGTATAAATCTCACCCAGAAGCTTCAGATCCCATTTATCGCTCATGGCGAAATAGTATCCGCCATCACGCAGATAGAATCCACGATTGTTCTCATCACCGTAACTCGGCATGATGAAACCGCTGCTGTACGACTTGGTGAAGGGGAAGAAACCGTAGGGTATGGCAAGAGGCAGGGGTACGTCGGCTACCACGAGATAGGCCGGACCGAACACTACGTCCTTGCCCGGACGCACCTTGGCGCGCGACAGGGCGATATAAAAGTCGGGGTGCTCCTTATCGCAGGTGGTATAACGCCCATGCTGCAAAAACACCTCACCGTTATCATTACGCTTGCTGAGTTCGCTGGTCAGATAGCCGTCTTCCTGCTGCGTATAGGCATTACGCACCAGGCCCTTCTTCGTCTTGAAGTTGAACGACATGGTATCGGTATCGTACTTGTCCTGACCCATAGTGAATATGGGGCGGCCTCGCAGTCCCTTCTTCTGCGTGCTGTCGGGCGATCCCGTGGCATGAACCAGACTGCTGTCCAAGCTCATATAGATCTTGTCGCTCTGCAGGTTCATCTTTTCATAATCCACCTGCGACGAGCCATAGAGGTGGGCCGTATTGGTCGCAGCCTCATAGACGAGTGAGTCCTTCGCCTGATACTTCACAGGAGCATCTATTCCATTTTTCTTCTTTCTATTGAGAGAATCGAGATGAATGGAATCGTCGATGATCTTGTTGTGACGATATACCACGAGCTGCATCGAGTCCATCTGGGTGGTATCAGGCTCTGCAGGCCCCTCCTTCGCGTCTTTCTTACGTTTGAGCTGCGTGCTGTCATCGGGCAGCGAGTCTTTCATTGCCACGCCGTCCCACTCAGCGGCATAGCTATACCGCTGGTAACGTGGTGGCAGATCGTTGCTCGCCATGGCAACCACCACAACAAATGATGACATGATAATGAAAGACCTTGACTTCATTTAATGTGCAAAAGTAAGCAATAAATGCAGAATAACCGAGAGATTCCTAAAATTTAACGGTTACTATTTACGCAAGTAAACGTTCTCTTCCCGATTTTATAGCTACGGATTCGCAAACGGATACGAACATCAATTTTCTATCCTTCCGTCATTCCTGTTTGCCATTCGTACTACCTATGGTACTTAGCATGTATAGGACACCAAAGAGGAGGAATCGGCGGAGAGCAACGGGGGTAGTCCCTCGTAAGTGTCGTATTCATCTGTTAATTAGATATAAATTATGGACAGAATACTTGCACGATATGATCCGAATAGCCTATATTTGCAATATCATTATGATATCACTTCGATTTCGATATAAATACATAACCAACAACAGTAAGAATCATGGAGAATCAAGCAAACAACAATGAGGCACTGAAGCACGAAGCACCCTACGGTGGCGTATGCATCAACGGATTCGTAGCCTTCTTTATCATTCTCGCCCTGGCTGCGGCGGGAGCGTACATCATCTACCGAGGTGTCGATGCCGAGCACGACATCACGTCTATTTGCGGCACCGTGTTCGAGGCAATCATCATGTTCCTGTTCAAGGGTTTCATTCGTCAGGAGCCCAACGAGGCACGTGTGATGCTCTTTTTCGGCAAGTATGTGGGTACTTTCAAGGCCGTGGGCTTCCACTGGGTCAACCCGCTCGTGACCACGAAGAAGCTGTCACTCCGCGCCCGCAACCTCGACGTGGAGCCCATCAAGGTCAACGACAAGCAGGGCAACCCCATCATGATCGGGCTCGTGCTGGTGTGGAGACTCAACGATACCTACAAGGCCATGTTCGAAATCGACTCGCAGACCATGGCAGGCGGACTGGCTGGCGTGAACAACATCATGAATGCCTTTGAGAATTTCGTACAGATACAGAGCGATGCCGCACTCAGGCAGGTGGCGGGGTTCTATTCGTACGACAACAACGAGTCGCCCGATGAGCTCACGCTGCGCAGCGGTGGCGATGTGATCAATCAGCAGCTTGAGCACGAACTGGACGATCGACTCAGAATGGCGGGCATCGAAATCGTCGAGGCACGCATCAACTATCTGGCCTACGCCCCGGAGATTGCCGCCGTGATGCTGCGCCGTCAGCAGGCCGATGCCATCATCTCTGCCCGTGAGAAAATCGTGGAGGGTGCCGTGAGCATGGTCAAGATGGCACTGGAAAAGATGACCTCCGAAAACGTGGTAGAGCTCGACGATGACAAGAAGGCAGCCATGGTGAGCAATCTCATGGTGGTGCTTTGCGGCGATGATACCGCACAGCCCGTGGTCAACACCGGCACGCTCAACATGTAATTCGTCACAACTGCATACCCTCATAACACGAAAAGCGTATGTCCGCTTTTCGATTCGTACCCACGAATCTACACGAGCGCACAATGATTCCCCGCATTTGTATCTGTTCGTGTGATTCGTGGTTGCAAGGATAAAATTAGAACAAGAGACCCAAGCGAACGAGCAGAGATGCCCGAGAGCGAAGATAACGGGAAAACACCCTATGGTTGAAAAATCAAAAAGTCTATGGTGAAGAAAGAAGCCAACAAGAATTTTGTCCTACGTCTTGACGCAGACACGATGCAGGCAGTGGAGAAATGGGCCGCCGATGAGTTTCGATCCACCAACGGTCAGCTGCAATGGATCATCACCGAAGCCCTGCGCAAGGCTGGCAGACTGCCAAAGAAGAAACGAACCACACAAGAAGAATAATCGTCGTAACGGAAACATGGTCAGCAGTCAAACGACACTGAGGTATTCCTGTTACGACGGTTATGCTGTATGTACAACTTCGACATACACAGAGTAAGATGAAATTACCAGGAAAAGACAACAGGTAGCCTTCTACTCGAACATCTCCTCCCACTTCTTAAACCGCTCCACCCCGTCTTCGCCAAATTTGGCGAGGCTGTGCTCCGCCTGTGCCAGGCTCTTTTCATGGTGGAGCGACGACTTGCTGTAAAACTTATCGGCATAGCATATCACCTGCTCCTCCAATGTCTCGGGCAGGAAGTCGCGCACAGGCAGGGGCAGCCCGGCAGTCTCGATCTGATGGGCAGAGAGCCCGGCACCGGTATGCCGCTCGCACACCCGCGCATGGCGCTCATAGCCTTCCGAGCGCATGATCTCCGCCCCGATGATGCCATGACGAATGTAATGTTCTTTTCCCTTGCAGGCTATGCTGGGCGCATCACAGCGAAAGATGCCGATGTCATGAAGCATGGCAGCCTCCTCCAGGAATGTACGATCGAGCTGAAGCTCAGGGTGACGGTCGCAGATGAGCAGCGCGCGGTCGGCCACTTTCCTACTGTGCACCATGAGTATCTCACGCAGACGATTGTCGTCGGGATAATATTTGTCGATAATCTTTTGATAGTCCATATTACTTTCTTGTCACGTTTTTCATTTCTATCCTTTATGATAACAGCTTACCAATGGTGCTCATCACGTTCCTCCGGGCTGTCCTCGCTCCCGATGTGAGCATGGAAGCGTCCACACTTTCTAACGTCTGCTGCAATTCCCGCAGAAGTTCGGGATAGAAGCGGCACTGCTCGAAGGCCAGTTTCATCGCCCACATTCTTACGGCAACCGATGTCTTTTCCGACAGAATCTTCTGAAAACAGAAGTCCAGGAGCTCATTGTCAAAATCGGTTTCCTCCCATTTCAGATCGTATAACACTTTCAGCAACAGCCGCTGTTTTGTCTCGCTCCGGGTCATCATGGTCTCCCTTGCCAGCTCATTGCGTCTGGGAAGCAGCCATTGCCGATCCCTGAACATGAAATAAGTAAACACGTAAGCGGCATTGTCGGCCACCCGCTTATCCTCGTCGAAAAGCAGCTGGAAAAGCTTTTCCTTCTCCTTGTCCTGGGCTTTGCCCTGCGTATGATAGCAAACCATCGCGGCATCATCAGGGGTCAGCCGGCGGCTCAGAACCTTCTTATAATCCATAGCTCGATAAAACGAATAAATCACAGTCCACCATTCCTTCATGGTGAACTGTGATTTTTTTATCTTTAATCTTTTAATCCGATCTTAAATCTCTTTTTCCCGACCGGACCGGTTTACTGTTCGCGCTCAATATAGGCTATGACATCGCCTTTCTGAACCTTACCGCCCTGCTTGGCGTTGATCTCCACGAGCTTACCGCCGAGATCGGCCTTCACCTCTACAAACTCGCCCCACGGAGCCTGAATGTAGCAGAACGCCTCACCCTCCTTGTAGCTCTTGCCGATGTAAGGCTCCACGGCAGGTGCAGCCTCGCCGTCGCCCTGGAACTCCCAGAACACCTGACCCTTGACCGGAGCCACGATGGCATCGGCCCTGGCATGCTTGAAGGCTGTGGCCTCCTCGATAGTCATCGTACCGGCATTCTTGGCATCTTTGGCCTTCTGCAGGTCGGCCAGCATGTTCTTCTTGGCCTGTCCGCTCTTATAGTTGCGATACTGCTCGGGGTGCATAGCCAGCTCAAAGAGTTCCTCGTCGTCCTGACCATACTCCCAACCGTTCTCGTCCATCTCCTTACGGAAATCGTCAAGCGCATTGGGGATCAGCGTATGAGGATCGGCCGTGGTAAACTCGAGACCCTTCTCCTTAGCCAGTTCCACCAGCTCAGGAGCAATCTCGCCAGGCACCTTGCCGCTCTTGCCGAGGATCATACCCCACATGGCATCATCCATCATCACGAAGCGGCCCTTGCCCTGCTCTATGGTGAGCAGATTCATCAGCGCGATGTTCTTGGTGTACTGCGAGAAGGGGGTCACCAGTGGTGGATATCCCACACGCGGCCACACGTAAGCCACCTCGTCGAACAGGCGTATCAGCAGGTCGTCCATAGACAATTCTGCCTCGCCTTTCTTCTTGCGGAGGTTGTTGATCGTGGCATGGATACCGCCGAGGTCACTCATCATCGATCCCATCATGCCTCCGGGCAGACCACAGCCCAGCAGCAGCGAGCTGCTGATCTTGTTCTTCGGGTTGATGAAATAGCCCAGCCAGTCGTCGATAAACTCCTGCGTCATGGCGCGAGCCTTCATGTAAGCGTCCATATTGATCTCGGGCACATCAAAGCCTGCATGTTTCAGCATGCTCTGTACGGAAATCACGTCGGGGTGAACCATACCCCACGACAGCGGCTCCATAGCCACATCGATAATATCGACACCGTTCTTGGCCACCTCGAGCATCGAGGCCATCGACAGGCCCGGGCCTGAGTGACCGTGATACTCCACGATGATCTCCGGGTGCTTGTCCTTGATGGCCTTAGTCAGCTGGCCCAGCAGGGCAGGCTGGCCTATACCGGCCATATCCTTCAGACAGATCTCCGTGGCACCGGCGGCGATCTCTGCGTCGGCCAGTTTGGAGTAATACTCCAGCGTGTGGATAGGTGAGTTGGTGATACACAGTGCTGCCTGCGGGGTCATACCGGCTTCCGTAGCCCACTTGATCGAAGGGGCAATGTTGCGGATATCGTTCAGACCGTCGAAGATGCGGGTGATATCTACACCCTGTGCATGCTTCACGCGATACATCATGGCACGCACATCATCGGGCACAGGATACATGCGGAGCGCATTCAGGCCGCGGTCGAGCATGTGGGTCTTGATGCCAGCCTCGTGCAGAATCTTGGTATAGGCACGGACAGAATCGTTAGGATTCTCGCCAGCCAGCAGGTTGACCTGCTCGAAGGCACCGCCATTGGTTTCTACGCGTGCGAAACAGCCCATCTCGATAAAGAGGGGGGCTATGCGCACTAACTGATCTTTGCGTGGCTGGAACTTACCAGAGCTCTGCCACATGTCTCGATAGAGGAGACTAAACTGTATTTTCTTGCCCATCATTTCGGATTTTTCTTGTTTCTAAGACTCTTGTCTATTCTTCTGAACAGCTGCTTCCCCCATTAGGGGCAAGCTGCCATTGGCTTGCAAATTTAGATAAAAAAAGGCAAAATAGAGCGTAAACAGCCTATTTTTTATCATTTATAACTATCTTTGCAGACCTACAAATGACTTCGAAAATGAAAAAACTTCATATCCTGCTGTGCTCCGTCGGCCTCGCCCTCATCACCATCGCTTTTCAGGGCTGTATGTCAACCCCGGACTCTTTCAGAGGACACAGCAACGACGAGATGAAACTCAGCGGCGACTCTACCATCTACGGACTGGCCTGCGAGGGCTGCAGCGACTCCACGATCGTGCTGCTGCCCAACGACGGCAGCGACCCGGTGCACTACGACATCATCGATGCCACACGCAACCATCAGGTGCTCGGCAAGATCAGCACGGGCGACTGGATAGGCATCGTACGCAACAAGCAAGATCACCACGTGGCCGATATCGTGGTGAACCTCGACCAGCTGAAGGGTATATGGTGCTATATCGTGATGCCTACCATGCGCGACACCAGTTCGATGAGCCCGCGCATGCAGCAGCGTTTCCTGCGCGAGATGCCCGACTCCGTGAAGCAGACCTTCCTCATTCCGCGCGAATACGGCTTCTGGCTCAAACAGCAGTGGGAGGCTTCCAGCGTGGGCTACGTGCAGCAGGTGAGTACCCTGGCCGACGAGAGCCCCGTGGTGTACCCTCCCCTGGGCTATTTCATCAAATGGCATATCCTCAACGGCAAGTTTGTCATGATCAGCGGCAAGCCCATCTATGACAAAAACAACAAAGTGACAGGCTATAGCCAGATGAGCAATGACACCTGCTCCATCGACTATCTCGATGAAGACTCCCTGGTGCTCACCGACCGCGACGGTTCCCGCTCTTATTACCGCAAGAACGACATCAACGAGGTGAACAAGAAAGCACAGGCCATAGCCAACAAACGTACGCAGGAAGCACTGAAGAAGACTGCGGAGCAGTAGCCGTCCTTGAGCACCTGCTGCCATTGCAATCATCTCGCACAGCTGTTGTTTCGGGGCGGGCCGACCCCGCCCCTACAGCAGCACCCTTCTGCCTTACCATATGACCACCATACTACTTCCCTTACAAACTCTATGCTATGGCCTACGACCCGAAAATCCATCACCGCAGATCAATCCGACTGAAAGGATACGACTATTCTTCTCCAAACTTCTATTTTATCACCATCTGCACCCAACACAGAAAACACTTATTCGGTGAGATCATTGACGGCGAAATGTATCATTCCGCCATAGGGAGAATGATTGAAGACGAATGGCTAAAGACAGAGGAGCGTTATCCGATGGTTCAAGACATAAACCATGTGGTAATGCCCAATCATTTTCATAGTATCATCAGAGTAAAACAGGAACATGAGTATGCCGATCCGTCCGCACGAACTACGCCATTCGCCTCTATTGCCGATGTCACAGCCTATTTCAAATACCACACAACGAGGTTAGCCAACCTTCAAGAGAAACTGTGGCAGCGCAATTATTACGAACACATTATACGCAACGCAGCCGACTTTTCGAAAATCGACAACTATATTTCAAACAATCCCTTCGTTTGGGACAAGGATTGTATGAATGAGAAGAATATAGATAAGAGTCAACCATGACAGTCTTCTTGTTACGAAAGCACCCGCGCAACACAGTTTCCTACCCCCAAGATGAAATTCCATTAGTCTCTTAACAGTCTTATACCCATAAGCCGACCAGCTGTAGGGGCGGGGTCTGCCCGCCC
>LAHS01005999.1_pt1 | contig 20270 bp, 19 predicted proteins | sample 329651 | NCBI WGS metagenome assembly LAHS01 (sample SAMN03275699, study PRJNA271635) | activated sludge metagenome | isolation source: sample C-1 Sludge from hydrolytic chamber (first chamber) of Anaerobic... | reverse complement strand
AGACAGCGAGATATTGGTCAGTTCTTCGCCATGCATTAAAGAGCGAAACAGCTCCTTCGTGTCGAGGCGATTCAGCAGCATCAAGATCGACGAGAAAACAAGTATCAATACCGATCATTAAGCATTTCCTCTCGGTTAGCATTGTCAGCCCAGTCCGAAAGAACAGAACCAAGATGAAGCGGTTGCCATGAATCAAGAGAATGCTGTTTTGAAAGTTTCTCGTTCAGGTAAAAGTTCATTGCGTCACGGATAAGCTCCGCCGCTTTTGAACCATGACGCGCAGCTTCATCCTGATAACGAGTATAGACTGCTTCTGATACATTTATAGTAATAGGTTTCATACATATAGTATATGTATGAAATAGTGATAAATCAATGTATATTTTTAAAATAAATTTGATGTATGGTACAGCGTTCTTCGTTGAAACAGCAGCAAAAGCAGGATATAATAAAGGAACGTTTTTAGCAGCAGATTTTATTTCGTCATCGCTAATTTTGGAAACATCAATTCCTTCTTTTACCAATCTAGCCTTATAGTTTTCAGCAAATTTTGTATCTTTAAGTTGCATATAATGTGACAAAAGTGCTTCTTTTTCATCAAAATTCTTATCTTCAAGATATTTATTTAGTTTTTCGTAATTTTTAACCACTTTTGTCATAACAGAAAACGGAACTCCTTATGCTCGATAAAACGTTCCTTTTCATGCAAAGAAAGATCCTGATTTTACATTCATTGATTTGTTTGCAGGCATCGGCGGGTTCAGGCTCGCAATGCAGAATTGTGGCGGGGAATGTGTGTTTTCTTCTGAATGGGACGACGCTGCAAAACAAACATATTTTGAAAATTATGGCGAAGTGCCGTTCGGCGATATAACAAAAAAAGAAACAAAAGATTTAATTCCCGGAAAATTCGATGTGCTTTGTGCAGGTTTTCCATGCCAGGCATTTTCGATTGCAGGATACCAGAAAGGATTTGCCGATGTACGCGGGACACTTTTTTTTGACGTTGCTGATATTCTTGAAAAACATCGGCCGAAAGCGTTCTATCTCGAAAATGTAAAGAATTTAAAATCACATGACAACGGAAAGACATTTGCAAAAATTATGGACGTTTTGCAAAATCGGCTCGGATATCATGTTGATGCAAAAGTCATGAACCCGTGTGAGTACGCGAATATTCCACAGAATCGTGAGCGTATTTTTATTGTCGGGTTTGATCCGAAACAGATTAAACTGCCGGCAGATTTTTCATTTCCATTTCCGGAAAAAGTAACATTAACAAAAACAATACATGACATCATCGATGATTCAATTGATGATGAAAAGCTTTTTTATCGCAAAGGTCATCTCTATTACGACCGCATGAAAGATGTGATTACAAATCCTGATACGGTATATCAGTGGCGCCGTGTGTATATTCGAGAAAATAAAAGCGGTGTCTGTCCCACACTTACTGCAAACATGGGTGAAGGCGGACACAATGTTCCAATAATTCGTACACCAAAAGGAATAAGAAAATTTACTCCTGAAGAATGCCTTGGTTTCCAGGGATTCCCTGTTAATAAGAAAGTACCATATCGATTTCCTTCGACTATTGCGCAGAGTAAAAAATATAAGCAGGCAGGCAATAGCGTAACTGAACCGCTTATAGAACGGGTAGCGAAAGAAGTAATAAAAATAATGGAGAAATGATGTATGGATTTTCTAGGAGAGTGGAAAAATAATACTGAATATTTCAAGCTTCTTGAATTGATGGCTCGACTGTCAAACTTGTTCAGTGATAATGCTATTCCATTTATCCATTATCGTGTTACAGAAAATTTATTTTGTAAATATTATAAAGCAGAAAACCTGTCTCGCTCTGATACGGCGTACGATGCAAAGACAAATAATTTTGGTGTAGGCATAAAAACATTTCAGTTATCAAATGGATGCAGTGTAGAAAAGGTTGCAGAGTTCAATGCAATTTCATCTGATTTAAAACAATATAAGGGTAAGGACTTAGCTTTTCAAGTTTCGCGAGCAAGAAACGAACGTATGAAACTTGGCCAGCGGTTATATAATATTACCAATGGTTGTTATCACATTATTGGCAGAGTTGAAAAAGGTCTCACAATCTTTAATTCTTCTTACCCTTTAATTGATATTGATAAAATACATTCAGTTAAAGATACTGGTGCAGCTCTTCAATTTTATGTGAATGATGAATTCTATTCTTATAATTATTCAAAGAGTACATTATTTAAAAAATTTGAAGTTTGTAAAGAAAAAGTTGATATTCCTATTTCAATTATTCAAGATCCTTATGAATTACTCAAACAGCTTATTGATACAGGCGATTACGAAGGTAAATATGATGATATTTATCAAATCCATTCTTTGATTCAGAACCAGATAGAAACAAGCAAACAACTTGTATTTGGTAAGAATTATGTTATTCTTCCGCTGTTTTCAACACAGACAAATCTAGTTCCTGATAAAAGCGGTTTAAATCAATGGAATGCTGAAGGTCGAGAAAGAAAGGCTGATGAGGTTTATATTCCGATCCCAGCGAAAATAAATAAATCTTTTCCAGATTTTTTCCCCTCTAGAGATGTAAGTTTTAATCTTCATCTTCCTAATGATTTAGTTATAACTGCAAAACCATGTCAGCAGAATCGTAAAGCACTTATGTCAAATCCAAACACAGATTTAGGTAAATGGATTTTGCGCGATGTCCTTCAACTGAAAGAAGGAGAACTCGTGACAATGGATTTGTTGAATCGGATGGGTTTTGACAGTGTTATTGTTTATAAAGATTCAGAGACTGATTATCACATTGACGTATGTAGAACTCAAAGTTATTCAAACAAGTTGTTTGACGAGGAAGAGTGAATGAAAACTTTGAGCGATGAAGAGATTGAGAAATATGTAGATGAAATTGTGATGTGGAAAAAACAAGGTGACAAAGACTGGGAGTATATAAATGCGCATCTTCACTACATAGATATATTTAATACTTTGAGGGATTCAGATGAAGAAACGTATAAACACTATGTTCCATTATTTATAAGCAATGCAAAAGAAAACATAGAAAAAGAAAGCGCAAGAAATGGTATATCGACTGTACATGAAAATTGGTTTTATGTTGATCGTGTTATTAATAATTACCAATGGAAAAAATGCAAAGAAATTATGATGAATGGCTGGTCAGAAGAGAGAATTAAGACAGTAACAAATCAGTCATCAGAAATTGTTAATTTTTTACCTAATCCATCAAAACTAGATACACCTGTTGAACAAGCTATAAGAAAAGGCCTTGTGTATGGAAATGTGCAGTCTGGTAAAACTGCACATATAGCTGCAATAATAGCTATGTATGCATCTGCCGGCTGTAAGATGATAATTGTTTTATCCGGTATAACAAAAGCTTTGCGTCTTCAAACACAAGACAGGCTTCGAAATGACTTAGGATTTGATAAATACGGTTGTTATGATTTTATCACCAAAGATACAGATCTTATAGGAAAGTCAGAACAGAGGCTCGAAGGTAAATTCAATTCGGATAAACCATGTATCGGCGTATTTAAGAAGAGTCCTTCTGCGTTAAAAAGATTACTCTCATATTGCAAAAGTTCGAATGACCTTCATTTTTGGAATGGGAGGCAAGTTCTCATTATTGATGATGAGAGCGACCAATATTCTATAAATGTTAAGACAATGAAAGATGAGGAAAACGGAGATGTGTTCGACAGAAGCACAATCAATGGTCTTATTGTAAAGCTACTGTGTACTTTTGAACGATATTGTTATATAGGGTTTACAGCGACTCCGTTCGCAAATGTTTTGAATGAGCTACCGGGCAAGGATAGTTTATATCCAAGTAACTTTATTTATCCTCTTAAAATTGATAAAAAATATTATGGTGCAGCTAAGCTTTTTGGCTCAGCACGACAGGATCCTGAAAAACCTTTGACGGTAATGAATGCTATTAATGTTGTTAAAGAAACAGAGATTAGTCCTAAACTGAATGATTTTTCTCAAATGCCAGAATCTTTACAAGATGCAGTTAACTATTTCATTGTTGCAACTGCTTGTAAATATTATAGAGGAATAGAAGGCCATTCTTCTATGCTTGTTCATTTGGATATGAAAATTGCAGTGCATGAACAGTTAGGAAGAGTGTTGAATGATTATAAAGGTTATGTGTTAAAGAATTATAAAAAACTTGAAGCTGTGTTCAAAAATATTTGGGAAATAGAAAAGAAAAAAATTAATTTTAGCACAGTTAAATATTTGTTTGATTATTCTGATAGTGAAGAATGTAAGTATAAATTACCAGAATATAAAAGTTTGGTTTTGCATATAAATACTGTCCTTAATAAATTACAAGTTGTAGTTGATAATAGTGCGCATCCTCTTGAGGAACGGCTGAATTACTCAAAAGACAAAAATATGGTAGTGATAGCTATCGGTGGTAACACTCTTTCTCGTGGTTTAACACTTGAAGGCTTGCTCGTAAGCTACTTCCATAGGACGAGTTCCATGTATGATACACTTTTGCAAATGGGACGTTGGTTCGGTTATAGAATTGGATACGAAGATTTAGCACGCTTGTATACAACAAAAAAAATTGCTTTTCGATTTTCTGAACTAGCAGATGTTGAGGAAGAACTGCGTGAACAATGTAGCAATTATGATTTTGAAATTACTCCTGCAGAAATGTCTTTGAGAATACGCACATTGCCTTCCCTGCAAATAACAAGAAAAATGGCAATGCAGAATGCTGTTAGTACGGGAGTTAATTATTCTGGTCAGCGAGCTGAAACATTATTTTTTCCAAGACTTGATAGTAAATGGCTCCTGCATAATCAAAAATGTACTGCAGAGTTTATTGATAGTTTAAATCAAAAACCTGAAAGAAAGAATAATCAATGGCTTTATTCAAACATAGATATTAAACAGCTTCGACAATATATTAAAAATATTAATATACACAGTGATAATAAAATGTGTAATAAAGAATTATTATTAAAATATTTAGATAAGGCTGAAAATAAAAAATATCTTCTTAAGTGGAATGTAGTTGTAATATCAAATAAAACGGGGGATAGTTTTCCTATAGCAAAAAGTCTGACAGTAAATTTAATTGAGCGCTCTCGCTATGACTTAAAAGATCCTACGGATGAGCGTGCATACCTAAAAGTTCTTCAGCAGCCGAACAACTTGCTGCTTGATACGGATATATGTTCTACTACGCCTGCTAATACAAACATTAGGGATAAATTTAATTTGAGGCACTTGTATTTTAAAAACAAGGGGATTGAAGAACCTGGCCTTATGGTTATTTATCCAATAAATAAAAATAGTCATGGACGTAATAAAAGCGATGACAGACTACCGCTTGATGCATGTGAAAATATAATCGGAAATATGTTCGTTTTCCCAATGAATAATGATGTTGAACTCGCAAAGTATATGACAATTGATTTGAAGGGAGAGTTATCATAATGAAAGAAAATATTAAACAAATAATACTAGATGAATGCCCTTTTATGCCTGGTGCAGGAACGATTAATGCTTCAGGTGTTTTGAAAAACATTAATGGATCAGGATTGTCTCTCACTGAAATATTTTTGAGAGAAACAGTTCAGAATTCATTTGATGCCAGATTGGATGATAAAGATTCAAAAACAAAGAAAAGTACATTAAATTATTCTCTTAGAGCATTTCACTTTAATGAACAACAGTACAAAAGTATTATAGAACTATTATCGACAGATAATAAAAATTCATATTTTAATACTTACGTTAGACCAAATATAAATAAGGAAATGTTAAATATAGAAGTTTCTGATACAAATACAACAGGATTGAGTGGCCCAATCGAACCAACTGATAAAATCGGTGATCAGAACTTTACAAACTTTGTTTATTTTACAGGGAATGATAAAAAAAAGGATAAAAATTCTGGTGGCTCTTATGGATTTGGAAAAGCAGCTTTGTTTGCATATTCTAAAGCTAGGACAATATTTGTTTATACAAGAATGAAATCAAGCTATGAGATGAGCAACAGGAAATCTTATCAATCACGTTTTATAGTAATTGCAAGTGATGAACGGATTGAGAATAGCAATAGTGACAGATGTTGGTGGGGTAGAAAAACAGCATATACAGACAAAGAACGAGGAATGTACGCGGCTCCAATAATTGGTAATGATGCTGATGAAATAGCCAAATCATTAGGAATTGAAAAATTCGGAGAAGAACAAACTGGTACTAAAATAATTGCATTGAATGCAGGCCCCGATATATTACCAAGCGATAAATATGAAAATGAAAAATCTATAGATACAATTTTCAAAGAAGATCTTCCAAAATATATTGTTCATTGGTATTGGAATAAAATTATTGATAAAAGTATTAATTTTTCAGTTTTATATGAAAATCAAATTATACAAATTGATGATCCGACAAAGCTGTATCCTTATAAAATATTTTGTGAAGCATATCGTAAATTGCTTACAGTTGATTCAAAAACACCTGATACTAAAAAGCTTTGTAAAATATCTCAGACAAGACCTAGTGTTAATTTAGGATATGTATCAGTAGTATCAACACCAGTAATGAGAAATAATTATGAAGAACTATTTCCCATATTTAAGAATAAATCTCCCATAGTAGCATTTATGCGAGGAATTGGTAATGTTGTTTATTATGAACAATTTGAAATGAAAGAGGATTCTCTGGAAACAACATGTTATGGAGTATTTAAAACAGATGTAAATGCAAAAACTCAAAATGGACCGGATAGTGAAATTGATCATTACTTCAGGGATATTGAGAATCAAACGCACGACAAATGGATTCATAGATCAGAAGTGTCGAGATATGATTATTCAAAGACAGTACAAAAAATTGTGCAAGAAGTAGTTTTAAATAGTTGTACTGAAGAAATTGATGAACAAAAGGCAGAAGATATTTCTGTTGTTATTCAGAGAATTCTGGGAGAAAAGTTAGTAACATACAGTTCGGTAATAGGTGGTGCGAAAGAGATGCCGCCACCGGATTCTGTTCAAAATGAAACTTCCTTAAAAAAACAAACAGCTATCAAAGAAACTGGTGCAACTGATATAGCACTCATCGGGAAAAATAAAGTTATTTCAGTTGAGTATACAGTTACGATACAGAAAGGGAAAAAAATACAGATTAAATCGGTTGAGCCTCAGATAGAAACAATCGATGAAGAAAAAATAACAGATAAAAATATTATTGAGTTTCTGAAATTAGAGGAGAAAGCTAAAGACGGAACTTTGTATCAATTCAAACAGGCTCAAGTTGAGTTAACTGAATCGGGTGTATTAAAAATATTTGTTTCTTGCCATAAAAATTGTGCCTTTAATATAAAGATAGATTGGGAGGAAATAGATAACTAATATGTTAATGTCGTATAAAACAGCTTCGGAAAATTCAATATATGATATTACATGGTCTGTTTATGGACGGATCGTACCATCGAATCATATTATAAAGCAGTGGAAAAAGAATGCAGACTTAGATGTCTCTATATCTTTTTTTGTGGACAAAGAAAAGTTTAACGAATGTATTTCTAAGGGCATGGAAGTATCTTTTTATATTTGTTATGAATCACTATGGGGTAAAAATGGAACGGGGCTACAGAATTTAGCGCAAAGTATTGCATACGACCCTAAATCAAAAGAAGATGAGTTATCTATAACTAGTACTGTACCTGGCGAGCAACTTGCAGGTAGTGTTAAAGTGAGCCTAATTGCTGCGCTTGAATCTTCTACAGAAAAAAAGAAATTGTCAGTTTTTGCCTCAGAAAAAGGATCGATACTGTATGAGAATTCAATTACTATTCAACTGGAAGGACGTCAAGCATTATTTCCAGTTAAAGCGATTGATTTTTCAAAAGAAGCAGGTGTTTCTTCTACCGCATTATATTATTTAAAAAGAAAATTTCACGACATGGACAGTAATTTTACAACTGCATATTGTTTATATTTCAACACAAAGCATCCTTATTTTAAAAAAATTAATACTGATACTGAAACAGATCCGGAATCACAGACAATTATTAAGATGATAATGAATGATGTGTACAGGACTATTGTTGAAGATGTTCTTAAGGATAATGATATTATTTCAATGACGACAGATAATCCCGATGATCACGATGCAATGACATTAAGAGGTATATATAGAAATATATTAATTAATATTCTCAAATATATTCCAAGTAGTAGTAATAAAAGTATTGAATATATACAGGATCTCTATAATAAAGGTACTGAGGATGCTCGCAATACAATAACAACAGCAATACAGGCATATATTTTACAAGGAGTTGAACATGAATAAAAATATGCGGATATATCCTGTCCTTGAAGATGAAAAAGAAAAGTATGATATTCTAAAAAATAATAATTTTAAATTTCAGGAACAAATGCTTGCTGAATCAAAACTAACAGTACCTGGGGTAGGCGAATTAGTTACGGAAAAAGAACTTGAAGAGCTTAGAAAGTGCATTATTACGTCTGTAAGTGCTTCTGGATATCCATATACTCAGCCAGCTGACGATATTGTAAAATCTTCTTTGGATAAAAGAATAGGCGAGTTATTATATACGAAAATGAATATTACGCCTTCTGTGGCAGCAACATTGCCTATGTGGTATTTCTTAAATATTGTTCTTCTTCCGGATGTTGTATACTGGCGATGGGGCGATTCCCCGGATCATTTTGTTTCGATAAGAAGAAACTATTTAGGTACACAATGGTGGAGATATTACTTGTTTTCAAAAAATAAACAAACATTAAAAGTATATACAACGTTATCAGATGGTGAAATTGCTGATCTTTATGAAAGATCGAGGTCTAAAGGCTTACCAAACCATATATCGGAGTTTGCAGAATGGTTTGAACAATTAGACGAATGCAATGCAACAAATAGCCGTGATTTATTTCGTTCTGTGATTAAATTGTATAATTCTGAATTTAGCTATAGGCTATACTTTACTCTTTCAGAAGATGAAAAAAAGGAAATATTTACGCAATGTGTTAAAAAAGCATTAAGTGATAAAATTAATTAATTTTTTATGGACACACTTTCTCCGTCATCACGTCATCTGAATATGTCTCACATCCGCGCGGCAAACACTAAGCCGGAGATGGAAGTACGCTCTGCTCTTCACCGGCTTGGGTTCCGCTTCCGCAAAAATGACTCCCGCTACGCCGGTAAGCCTGACATTGTTTTGCCTCATTATCACGCAGTAATTTTTGTGAACGGCTGTTTTTGGCATGCACATCAAGGTTGTGAAAAATACCGGCTGCCTAAGTCGAACACTGCATACTGGCAGCAGAAGCTTGAACGCAACCGTGCGCGCGATGCGGAAGAAACAAAAAAGTTAATTGGCGAGGGCTGGCGCGTCGGCGTTGTGTGGGAATGTTCAATCACCGGAAAGAAGCGTGCTGTAAAAATTGCGTCTGTTGCTGAAGAGGTTTCTCTCTGGCTTGAAGAAGAGCTCGGCGACACGTACCGGGAATTCTAATTTCTTTTAGAACGTATACAGTTCTTTTTCTTCACGGTCCATGCGCAGTGTAAGCGCATTATTAATTTCGTTCAGCTTCTTAACAAATCCTGTTGTGTCGGCTGTAATTTTTGACGGCGTATTGTATGCGTCGTGGAACTGTGTATAGGCTGATGAAAGATTGCCCATTTCTCTCATGTATTCTCTTGTGATTGTGCGCACCTTTTCGTCTGGGCTTTTAAGCAGTTCGGGATACAAAAGTGCGTCCTCTGAGGCAAGATGCATCTTGAGAACTCCGGTGAGTTTATTGACTGTCTCGGCGAGCTGCGCCGCGCTTGTGCTGTTCACTCCTGATGATGCTGTTTTTATAAGGTCTGCGAGTTCCTGTCTGATTACCTGATGTTTTGCAACGTACATATCTGTGTTCATATCTGCCTCCGTTACATATTGTACAATCACTATAGGTAATTATACGCTTGATGTATGTTGTTTTTACAACATTAGTGTTATTTGTCGTTTCTTCTTCCGAACCATTCCTTTACTGTTTTTGTAAACTTGCTGCCTAGTTTTTGTGTGCGTTCGCGTGCTTCGGCTGCGTTAGCTGATGCTTTTTTTGCTGTGTTAAGCGCAGTGTCTGATATGGCGGCTTTGCCGGTTTTTTCGAATACTGCGAGATAGCCTTCCGGCTCACTGAGTGTTGTGTAGATTGGCTGCAGTTTTACGGTGAATGTTTCTGTCTTAATAAGTACATCGCTGTGTGTTTTTGCTGCTTCTTTGCTTGCAGTGATGAATGATATGCCTGTGTGAAGCTGCTCAATGTTTTGTCCGTATGTCTCGCCGCTTTTTCCGGGGTCTGTGTATTTATCAAAATACATCGGAGAAGCGTGAACGACTTTTCCTTCTGCGTCGAGCAGAAGCATCGGCATGTCTGCTTCGGAAAGTATAGTTGTTATCGCATTGTTAAGATATTTGATTCTTTGTGCTCGCATCGCGTTGAGTTCTTCTGTTTGCGCAAACAATGCTTTAAGCTCTGCGCCAAGCGATCCGAATGCTTTAAATCTTTCGGAATCAATTCTTCCGCCTTCGCGTGCGAGGTTAAGAATATGGCGTAATTCATTTGTCCGTTTTTTTGCGCGTACTAGTATGATAATAAATATAAACAGCAGGAAGAGCATTGCGATAAGCGAGCAGAAAAAAGTGAGGCGCGCGTTGTCTGTTTGTCCGTCTGAAATAAGAAACCGGTATGCGATTACGCCACCGGTGCCGGTAAATACAACTGCTGCTAAAAAGAAAAATGTTATTATTCCTGAACCGATGCAAAGCATTGCTGTCTCCTGTTAGATTGAATTTTTAAGCAGATCGAGATCGCAGTTCCGTCCGATAAGAATCAGTATGTCACCGCCTTTAAGAAAATCGTCCGGCTTAGGGAAAAGCAGAGACTCATTGCGGACTGGGTTTCCTTCGGAATCAAGGTTTACCTGCACGCGTTTGAGCGCTCCGATGTGGAGTCCGAATTTAACTTCGAGCGCAAGGTCGGAAACAGATTTATCGATGAACATATCGGGCACAAGAAATTCTGCCATGCTGCATTCGCCAGTAATAGGGATGGTGTCCAGAATTTCTGGCGCAATGAGGCGGGTGGCAAGTCTTGTTCCTTCATCTTCCTGAAGGTTTATTACTTCATTTACTCCAATCTGACGGAGAACCTGCGCATGAATTGAAGAGACTGCTCGGCAGACGATATACGGAATGCCTCTTTTTTTGAGAAGCGCCGTTGTGATAATGCTTGTTTCCATATCATCAATTGCAATTATTGCGGTGTCCACATCTTCAAACGATGCTTTGGCCATTGCAATTTCATCAGTCATATCAATCAGCATAGCAGTTGTTACTTTATTTTTAAAATCATCTATGACTTCCGGGTTGTTGTCGACTGCCATGACTGTGCCGCCGCGTTCAACCAGAACTTTTGCTACCGTCTGACCGAAACTTCCAAGTCCGAATACTGCGTACACTTTCTTGTTCGATTTTGACATACTGTATCTCCTTTATGCTTAATATTACTAAAATTAATAATTAATAATTAATAACTATCCGATTGAAATATCTGCCTGTGGCCATCGTATTTTTGTTATTCCGTTGTCTGTGTTTGCAGACGACATAATTGTTAATGCGCCGACTCTGCCCCAGAACATGAGCATGATGAGAATAATTTTTGCAAATGCAGAAAGATTTGGCGTAAGTCCTGCAGTAACTCCCGCCGTTCCAACTGCAGAGCACACTTCAAATAATATTTTCTCGATGGGAGCCGGGTCAGAAATTGAAATTGCTATAGAAGATACAACAACGCAGAGTATATCGCCAACCAGTATAAGTGAAGCCTGATATACTTTTTCATCTGATATTTCGTTCTGACCGATGCAATGATATTTTTTTCCTGTAAGATACGAGCGGATTGAAGCGCCAAGGACTGCAACTGTATTTACTTTCATACCGCCGGCGGTACTTCCTGACGCTGCGCCGATTACCATATACATGCAGAAAATAAGATAGGTCGCGGGTCTTAGAAACGAAAGCGGTACTGAGTTGAATCCTGCTGTTCGGAATGTAACAGACTGGAAAAAAGCTGCAAGATACTGTTCGCCGAGTCCGTAAGTGCGCATCGTGTTATTGTATTCCAATATATAGAAGATAAGTGTGCCCGAAACAAGGAGAATAGCTGTGCTGATAAGAACAATCTTTGTGTTAAGAGTCAGCCTGGTGATTGCGCTTCCTCTTTTGCCTTTGATGCGGGAACCGATGTCTTCTCGTACATTTGTTATGACGCTGAATCCGATTCCACCTAAAATTATTAATAAGGCGATTACGAGTGTAATAAACGGATTGAGTCTGAATCCTTCAAGGCTGTTTGAGTAAAGCGCAAATCCTGCGTTACAGAATGCAGATATTGAATGAAAGACAGAATACCACACAGTCTTGAGTGTAAATCCCATCGAATGATAGAAGCCTGCGAACAAAAGCAATGCGCCGGAGAATTCAATAATTATTGTTGTAACAACGATTGCAACCATTGAATGATAAATGCCTGCGGTGTCATCTTCGCTGAGCATGTAGCTGAGCATTAGTTTGTCGCGGAGTGAAACTCTTCGTTTAATTACAAAAATCGTAAAGTACGACAGCAGCATAATGCCGAGTCCGCCGATTTGAATAAGCACAATAAGAACAAGCTGTCCCCAGAATGTAAAATATGTCGCAGTATCAACTGCGGTAAGACCGGTAACACAGACACACGATGTGGCTGTAAAGAGTGAACTGAGAAACGGGAGTCCTTTATTATTAACAGAAGTGAATCCCATCATAAGAAGAAGCGTGCCTGCGAGAATGACGAGCGCGAAGCTGATAAGAATTGTCTGCGCAGGATTAGTTGTCATCTTTTCAATAAAGCCGCGGAGTTTTTTCATCCTGCTGAAAATACGGAGTATGAGGAACAGGTTTTGTATGAATACGGCGAGAACTGTTATGCTTGATGCGTGCAGAGAATGGTAAACGAATTTAGCATAAAGAAAAAGGAGAGTGAAAACAACGGTGAATATAAATGCAGGCCAGTTCTCCCGGAAATAGATGCGCTTATATTTTTCGCATGCAATATCATAGATAGTGCTGCCGATAACAGAAAGCATAAGCACCCAGTCGATTACTTCTTTTATTAACGGAAGCGCGGCAAATGTAAAATCAGCCTGCTCGAAAAAAAGCGATGCAACACTAAGAAGAACTGTAATTATGATAAACCGCTCATATCCTTTCATACAATTACTATAGAAAAAAAATCGGTATACGGTCAAGGTTCCGTTTAAATTAAAAAAAGCCGCACCCGTTCGGATGCGGCTTATATAAATTACGCTAGTTGTTAATCATTACTCTTTGCGCGTAATGATATCTTTCTGCTGGCGGGCAAGACTCTTTTCCGGATGTGAGTAAGCTGTAGCAAGGAAGATTGCGAGGAATGCGATTGCAGCAATAATGCCGACAACGTAAGAGATCGTTGTTCCGGATTCAAATCTCTTGAGGTTGAGACATTCACCTGCATAGCAGAAGTAGGTGATGCTGACAGCAGACATGAATGTAGCAGGAACGACGGCGATCCAGCAGCGGTTGCGGTTAGCACCGTAGTTTGTTGCCAGATATACAGAGCCGGCCCAGAGTGCAATCATAGCGAGTGTCTGGTTAGACCATGAGAAGTAGCGCCACACAGTGTTGTACGGCAGGAAGGAAATTCCGTAGCCGATGAGCAGAAGCGGAATAGCACATGCGAGACGTACACCGATTTTCTTTTCGTCAAGTTTGAACCAGTCGAAGATTGTCATGCGTGCGCTGCGGAATGCAGTATCGCCTGAAGTAATCGGGCAGACGATGACGCCGAGCAATGCGATCGGGCCGCCGACTTTTCCGAGCAGGTTAATGCACATATCGTATACAGAGTTAGAGTTTCCGCCTTTTGCATCAAGCAGAGCTTTGAGTCCTGTTCCAGGCTGCTTATTATAATAGAATGCAATTGCAGCTGATGCCCAGATCAGAGCGATGATGCCTTCTGCGACCATTGCGCCGTAGAAAATTTTGCGTCCGTCTTTTTCGCTTTTAAGGCAGCGGGCAACAATCGGAGACTGTGTTGAGTGGAATCCTGAAATAGCGCCGCATGCTACTGAAATGAACATGAGCGGCCAAATCGGAAGTTTTGCTCCAGCTTCTGCCGGATACATATTCTTGAGTGTAAGTTCCATCATCGGGCGCGTGCCGTTGTTTGCGATTGTCGCAATTGAAACGCCGAGTGCCATTGCAATGAGCAGAACACCGAAGAACGGATAGATGCGGCCGATGAGCTTATCAATCGGGAGCAGTGTTGCGAGGAAGTAATAAATAAGGATGACGATTGTCCAGACCTTTATATCAAGCCAAGCCGGTGTGAGTTTTGCAAGAAGGCCGGCAGGTCCGACCATGAATACAACGCCGACCATAACAAGAAGGACGACTGAGAAAACACGCATAACATTCTTCATAACCGGTCCAAGATATTTTCCGGTTACTTCGGAAATGCTTGCGCCGTCGTTACGAACAGAGAGCATACCGGTAAGGAAGTCATGAACTGCGCCGGCAAAAATAGTGCCGAATACAATCCACAGATATACGCTCGGACCCCACATTGCACCGGTGATTGCACCAAAAATCGGGCCAAGGCCGGCGATGTTCAGCAGCTGGATGAGGAATGCTTTGGCATTTCCCATCGGAACATAGTCGACTCCGTCAGGGTTGGCAATTGCAGGCGTAGGTTTGTCTGTAACGGCAAAAATCTTTTCTACGATTTTACCGTAGACGAAATAACCTACAATGAGCAAGGCAAGTGCTACAAAGAAAGTTATCATTTTGATCCTCCTTTATTAGAATCAATACTTCAACTGTAACACTGAATTTTCAAACGCGCAAATTTCAATTGCAAAGTATTATTAATCTTAATAAATATCACTTATTGTTAATATTTTTCAATATTCACTTCAGAATAGTGAATAAATTCTTTTCAGAATCTATGAGCCCTTCTTCCTGCATTTTTCCTATTTCGTGCGAAAGAGCGCTGCGGTCTACATTAAGATAGTCGGCAAGCTGCTGCCGGTCAAACGGAATTGTGAATTCTTTACTTCCTGCGCGCTTTGATTCATACGCAAGAAATGATTCAAGACGCTCTCGTATTGATTTTGGAGACGTGTGCAGAATCCTGCGCGAGAGATTTAAATTTTTTTGTGCGGAAACGGCGAGCAGATTTCTTATTAATTTCGTGTGATAGACGCATGTGTTTGTACATGTTGTGAGTACGCGCTGCGCATTTAAAAAGAGAATGTCTGATGATTCAGCAGCGGTTACATTCACCATGAGCGGTTCTTTGGGAACGCACGCGTATGTTTCCGCAAAAAGCTGTCCTGGTCCTGCGTGCCCGATGATGCTTTTGTGCCCGTCAAAGCCGAATGACTCCATATTTACGCTTCCGGAAAGCACGAGACCGAAAGACTGTACGGTATCTCCTGAATGAAGAATAAGTTCATCCTTTTCAAAGTGATTCTGCACTGCCGAAAGGCACGATATCATTTTTTCGACTTCGCCTGGTTCTGTGCCGCGGAAAAGCGGTGTCTGGGAAAGAAAAAGATAGTCCATATATAACCTCCAGAATAAAAGCCTGCGCTAAAAAAAACAGACTGAAAAAAAGTAAAAAAAATGAGTAATGTTGTTAAAACAACATACTTGTTGTACTAAACATAGTATCTTATCGCCGTAAGGTCAACGGAGGTTTTAGATGAAACGTCAGATTATTCACATTGATCAGGAAAAATGCACAGGCTGCGGTCTTTGTGCTCAGGCATGCCACGAAGGCGCAATCGGCATGGTGAACGGAAAAGCGACGCTGCTCCGCGACGACTACTGCGACGGTATGGGAGACTGTCTGCCGTCGTGTCCGGCAGGCGCAATCACTTTTACGCAGAAAGATACAGCCGCATACGACGAAAAGGCTGTGGCAGAACACAAGGCGCAGCGTGCGGAACAAATGTCGGCAACGATTACTGGAGCAGCGCAGGGAGATGAAAGACTTACGCCGCTTCTTAAAAAGCTTCCGTGCGGATGTCCGGGAAACGCCATGAAGACATTCAACCGCGACACTCTGAACGCAAACGCTATGCATGAGACTGAAGGAAACGAAGCGCAGTGTGCCGGCGGAGAAGGCGCACAGTACGCGGCACCAGTCACTTCACAGCTCCGCCAGTGGCCTGTACAGATTAAGCTTGTGCCGGTAAACGCTCCGTACTTTGACGGCGCAAATCTGCTTGTTGCAGCTGACTGCACGGCGTATGCGTACGGAAATTTCCACAACGAATTTATTAAGAACCGGATTACGCTGATTGGCTGCCCGAAGCTCGATGAGGGAGACTATACCGAAAAACTTTCCGCGATTATCGCAGAGAACAACATAAAGAGTCTCACTGTCGTACGCATGGAAGTTCCGTGTTGCGGCGGTCTTGAGAGAGCGGCGGTGACTGCGCTGCAGAACAGCGGAAAATTTATTCCGTGGAGAGTTGTAACGATTTCGACCGACGGCCGGATCTTAGACGAGTGATGGAGGCTTCTATGAAATATACAGTAAGTGATTCTTGCATTGGCTGCGGAATGTGCGCAGGCACATGTCCGGAAGTATTCAGCATTGGAGACGACGGAAAAGCTCATGCCGCCGCCGGTGATGTTCCCGCTGGTGCGGAAGGAACTGCAGCGGAAGCTCAGTCTTCCTGCCCGGTGCAGGCGATTGAGCAGCAGTAAAAAAACTGCGGCTCATTGCCTCAAGACAAAGCGCGTGTATCTGGACGCAGAAAAATCGGACGGATACCGCGTTCTTGTCGACAGACTTTGGCCGCGCGGTGTTTCAAAGGAAAAGGCTGCGCTCGATGAATGGAATAAAGTGATTGCACCTTCCGATGAAGCACGCGAATCGTTTGCGCATTTGATTGAAAAATATGATTCATTCAAAGCGCAGTATACGGCAGAACTCGACGCAAATCAGGACGCGAAGCTGTTTGCGGAAAAAGTTGCCGCGGAATTAGAAGAAAGAAATGTGACGCTGCTTTTTGCGGCGAAAGATACGGAGCACAACAATGCTGTCGTGCTCGAGCAATGGCTCAGGAGAAAATAGTATGGACAACAAGATGTTTTGTTTTCAGTGTGAACAGACGGGCGGATCAAACGGATGCAGAGGATGCACCGGCTGCGCAGGTGTCTGCGGAAAATCAGCTGCAGTTGCAAAGCTGCAGGATGAACTGACTGGCGCACTCATCGGGCTTGCGCGCGCTTCTGTGCAGGGCGGACAGAATCCGGCTGCGACGAAGCTTATTCTTGAAGGATTGTTCTCGACGATTACGAACGTGAACTTTAACGAAGAAACACTGCGCGCGCTTATTGACCGCGTGCATGAAGAGAAAAACAAGATGGTGCCGTCATGCACTTCTTGCGGAACAAAGTGCGGAAATACCGATGACTACGACGTGAACAAAATTTGGAAGGCTGACATAAATGTTCGCTCGCTCAAGTCGCTTATTCTTTTTGGTCTCCGCGGCATGGCAGCGTATGCGTATCATGCGGATGTTCTTGGCTATCAGGACGAGACGGTGAACGCATTTTTCTACAAAGCGCTTGCGTCTCTCGGCGAAGACTGGGGCAAAGATGAGCTGCTTCCGCTTGTCATGGAAACCGGCAAAGTGAATTACGCATGCATGGAACTTCTTGATAAGGCGAACACGTCTGCGTTCGGAAATCCGTCGCCTGTTGAGGTCTCGCTCACGGTAGAAAAAGGACCGTTCATTGTTATTTCCGGACACGACCTCAACGACCTTAAACTTCTGCTTGAGCAGACGAAGGAAAAAGGAGTCAATATTTATACGCACGGCGAAATGCTTCCTGCGCACGGATATCCTGAACTTAAAAAATATCCGCAGCTCAAAGGTAACTTTGGCACGGCATGGCAGAACCAGCAGAAAGAGTTTGATAATATTCCGGCTCCTGTTCTGTTTACGACGAACTGCCTCATGCCGCCAAGACCGAGCTACAAAGACCGCGTGTTTACAACGGAAGTCGTTTCATATCCGGAACTCGTGCACATCGACGACAAAAAAGACTTTACGCCTGTTATTAACAAGGCGCTTGAACTGGGCGGCTACAAAGAAGACACAGTGTTCACCGGAATCAACGGCGGAAAAACAGTGACGACAGGATTTGCGCACGGATTTGTGCTTGGCGTTGCAGACAAAGTTGTTGAGGCAGTAAAGGCGGGACAAATCAAGCACTTCTTCCTCGTGGGCGGATGTGACGGCGCGCGCGCAGGCCGCAATTACTACACTGATTTTGTTAAGCAGACGCCGAAAGATTCTGTCGTGCTTACGCTTGCATGCGGCAAGTACCGCTTTAATGATCTGAACCTGGGAACTGTTGCGGGGCTTCCACGCCTTATGGACATGGGACAGTGCAACGATGCATACAGCGCAATCAGAGTTGCAGTCGCCCTTGCAGATGCATTCAAATGCAGCGTGAATGAGCTGCCGCTTTCGATTGTGCTTTCATGGTATGAGCAGAAGGCTGTCTGCATTCTCCTTACGCTTCTGTATCTGGGAATCAAGAACATTCGGCTTGGACCGACACTTCCTGCGTTCATATCGCCTGATGTTCTGAATTACCTTGTAGAGCAGTTCAGCATTGCACCGACGACGACTGCAGAAGCTGATCTCAAAGCAATTCTGAAGTAGCAGGATGATGCAGAGATGACTTGCTAAAATTTTTCCGCACTGATGTACGAGAGCAGCGGTATGTGACGAACAGAGATAACAACGCTAGTCGTCGGTGCGAAAAATGAAGCGAGAAAAGTTGTGCGCGTGCCGGCGGTGACAGAGTGATCCGCCGTTACGCCCACTGCCATCGTGAGAGACGTAAGTTTTCTGTTCAGTCCTGAAATTTCGTATCCGTCGGGAGTGAGTTTAAAAACAGCGTCTTTTGTTTCTTCCGGCTCAGGGATTCCTGCTCCGTACGAAACGAATACTGTTTTATACACAGTGAGCGTACCGTTTTTATTGCACGCATAATAATCGTGCACGCGCCCCTTGTTTACCGAGTGAGTGTATGAGATAGAAAAACCTTTGAGTGCTGTGCGTGAGTACAAGGAATGCGAGCTGTCTTTCAGCTCAGAAATTGAGAGAACGCGGACTGCGGGAATCATAAAAATAAATAATAATAATGCGAATGAGACTGCACAGAAAATAATAATAAGTAATTTCTGTCTGTCTGGCTTTTGAGTATGTGTGTTATCTGAGGGAAAGACCAATATCTTCATAGTATTTTGCTGCTCCCGGATGAATCGCTACAGAAACTCCTGTTATTGCTGCCACTGCCGACACTTCTTTTCCTTTTTCGCTTGCGCTGCTAAGGTCATTCAAGTGAGCAAATAAAACTTTTGTAAAATCATACACAGTCTGTTCGTCGAGATTTGCATTGACGGCAAGAGTCGCTTTTATAGCGAGTGCAGATATATCGCTGTTTGTTCCGTGGTACGTACCGCCGGGAATAACAATCGTTGTATAGAACGGATGTCGGGCGCAAATTTTTTTGAGCATTGTGTCTTCAATCGGAATGATAACGATGTCCGAAGTAAGCGCAAGCTGCTTTAGCGCTGAGTTCGGAATACCGGCTGTAACAAAACATGCATCGAGTGTTCCGTCCCGAATTCCATCCGCGGAATCTTTGAATGACCTTGAGCTTTTTACTATGTCGTCAAACGTGAGACCGTATGCTTCCAGAATGTGCTGCGCATTGAATGCAACTCCAGAGCCTTCGTCTCCAACAGATACACGTTTGTTCCTGAGGTCTGCTATTGATTGTATGCCGCTCGACCTTGAGGCTGCAATTTGTATGATTTCCGGATACAGTGTGCCGATTGTGTTGATGTTCGGCAATGTTGTTCCTTGAAACATGTCGGTGCCGTGGACCGCATAATCCATCACATCATTCTGTACGATTGCGAACTGCGCCTGACCATTGCTCAGAAGGCGCAGGTTTTCTTCGGAGGCGCCTGTTGCTATTGCAGTCACATGAATGGAAGGCATTGCGTTATTCCAGATATCAGTCATTGCATTTCCGAGCGGGTAGTATGTGCAATGACTGATATCTGGAA
>LAHS01000071.1_pt1 | contig 20276 bp, 16 predicted proteins | sample 329651 | NCBI WGS metagenome assembly LAHS01 (sample SAMN03275699, study PRJNA271635) | activated sludge metagenome | isolation source: sample C-1 Sludge from hydrolytic chamber (first chamber) of Anaerobic... | reverse complement strand
ATATACAATATAAAGAAAGTGGCATGGCATTTAAGATGGAGCTGCAAGGTCAGGAAATCCAATTATTTATCCCAATTTTAGGAGAACATCACGTTTATAATGCGCTTAATGCGGTCGCAGTTGCAGATTATTTAGGGTTTACGCCACAGGAAATAAAAGCAGGTTTGCATTTTAAAAAGCCGCCAAGAAGGTTGACGGTGTATAACTGCCGCGATCATATAACAGTCATTGATGATACTGTTCATTCCCATCCGCAAGGCGTAAGGGCAGCGCTAAATGTGCTGACAAATGTTAGCAAGAAACGGCGTGTGGCAATAATAGGGCAGATGCGTGAGTTAGGAGATTTAAGAGAAGAAGAATATCGAAAATTAGGCGAATTTATTGTTGAACAAGGCATTGACCTTTTAATTACCTATGGCTTTAGGACAGAAGAAATAGGAACAGCGGCCATGGCAAAAGGCATGGATTCAAACAAGATTTATCATTTTACGAATAAAGATCAATTGCATGCGCTATTGGAGAAAATAATCGAACCTCATGACACGATTCTTGTCAAAGGTGCTAGTAAAACGAATATGTTTGAAACCGTTAAATTTTTAGACCAAACATTTAAAGCATAACGCAGAAAACCCGAGTAGTTGCCCATTGGATAGGGCAATTACTCGGGTTGATGCTGTTCATGGAAACAATTCAAGATGATGTCTCCAGCGCTCTATTGCCTAAATTGCTCATAGTAAAGCGGATGAAGCTAAGGCCACATCCGCATCTACAGCATATTTAGCTTACGGTAAGCAATGCCCGCCTAATATTATAGCGCTTTTAATAGAAATTTGATTTCCATGGCGGCGGTTATAGCATTGTTTTTCGCTTGAGCTAAAGTTTTCCCCTCGGCAATAACATAGGCATAGCGATGACCCATCGACAATGGGGGGGTTAGTAAGGTTCCTTTTCGCGGTTTTACATATACATCGACAACACCAGGTGCTTTTGTTGCCCTTGTTTTACCGATTACTCTTTCTAACACACCTTTGCTCTCTACTATAACATATTTTGTGAAGATGAATTTTTTATGCCTAGGTTGGACATTTGGTTGTTCACCTAAAAATAATTTAAGTGTTTCTTCCACTAAACTAAATCCAAAAGCCGCATGTAGCATATTATTCATAGCGCCACCTGAAATTCGAGGGTTAATTTCAATGAGCTTCCATCCATGTTCCGTTAAACGAAGCTCTAGATGCAATGTTCCATTTTCAATATCAAATACTTTGACGATAGAATGGAGCACTTCTTCAATCCCTTTTTGAATATCAGAAGGTACTTCCGCGAGTATACCATAGCCTGTAATAATGAATCGTTTTCCTTGTGTAATCTCTTGTTCAATAATACCGATTGTGTGAACTTGTCGCTTATAGACCATTGCTTCCACTAAGTATTGGGGTCCATCAATATATTCTTCAATCATGATGGTTTCACCAGGGTTTTTATTTTGGAGAAATGTAAGATGTGAATCGAGTTGGTTTTTATCTGTCGCAAGTAGTACGTCTTTTGAACCCGTTGATTTAGGAGATTTAACAATCAATGGAAATACCATGTTATTTGAAAATGATTCATGCGGTTTTTTTAGGAAAAATTTAGGGGAATACGGCTGATCCTTTAATAGATTTCTTGTTTTCTCTTTATCTTCCATCATTTCAATTGCTGCTGATGAAGTATAGTTTTGGCAAAATTCATCACATAAAATAGAGGCAATATGAACAAATGGATCTACAAAACTAACAATGGACTTTATCTCTAAACCGGTATCAAGCAAATCATGAATTTCTTCTATCATATCTTCTATATTGGAAGTATCGATAAAAATCATTTTATGAATGTCTGGATAGGCTTTTCTCTGTTGTAATTGTTTTTCATTGCTTGTGAACAGTATTGTCAAGTAGCCCAATTTTTCTGCTGCTTTTATCGCTTCACGACTAGACCCAGATTTGTTTGTACCGATAAATATAATTGCCTTCAGTGAAATCACTCCTTCAATTGGCACTTGGATTATTAATATACACCTTATATATATGCTGTGAAATAGTTTTCTTCTAGTTATGTATCATGTTTACATCCAAGCAACTTTTAAAGTGCTTCATATAATAGAGAAGAAAGGAGTGTGAAATGATATGAAGCCTCTATCGGTGAAGAATTTAACAGCGATTACTGCAGGTAAATTATTGCAAGGGTCGGATGAGGTGCTGATCCAGTATGGCGCATATCGGCTAAAACAAGTGAAAAAACCGTACACAGCTCTATTTACAGACAAACGCATAGTAAACTGGAAAAGTCTTGAATCGCTTGCTCCTCTAGTGCTTGTTACAGAGTGGGTGTATAGTCAGCATGAAATTCCTCAACACGTAATAATTATTCAAGTAGAAAATACAGATGAGGCCTACTGGAAGTTTGTACATTATTATCGTAGTCAATTTGAAATCCCTGTTATTGCAATTACCGGAACATCAGGTAAAACTACAACAAAAGAGATGATAAAACATATTCTTTCTGCTGAAAAAGAAGTAACCGCTACGACATTAAGTAGTAATTCTAGAACCGCTTCATTGCAGTATTTACTTAGTATTGAAGAGGAAACAGAAGTAGCAGTTTTTGAAACAGCTGTTGGATCACCAGGAGATGTAAGGAAAGCAGGGAAGTATTTTAAGCCGACAATCGGTATTATTACCAATATCGGAGCGCACCATTTAAACTACTGTAAAACTTTGGATGGCTATATACAGGCGAAAGGTGAAATGGCAGAAATAGTGAATTCGGATGGTGCATTAATTCTCAATGCAGAAGATGCCAATATACGAAAAATTGATTTATCGAAATTTAAAGGACGTATTATTTACATCGGACAGCAAGCATCATGCCATTATAGAGCGAGTTCTATTCGCTATGTAGAAAATGGTATGCAGTTTACGTTGCATCATAAAAAGAAAAAATATGACGTTTTCGTTCCTGGATTTGGAGAACATCAAGTCTATAATGCATTGGGAGCGATTGCGGCCATTCATGAATTACGTGTACCGATTTCCGTAGCGATTAAACAATTAGCGACATTCAAGAAAGTGAATAAGCAACTACAACTTTTTGAAGGAATCAATGGTTCTATATTGATCGACGATACGTGGAGCTTAACCACAACGTCCTTAGAAGCTGCTTTAAAGGTCTTAAATTCATTAGGAGATGGCAAGAAAAAAATTGCCATTATCGGAACGATTACGGATTTAGGGTCCTGGGGGTATATTATCCATGAGCAAGCAGGAGAATTAATCCATAAAATTGGTGTAGATGTGCTTATTACCATTGGAGAGCACGCCCGAATTATGGCTGATCGTGCACTAAAATTAGGCTTCAGTAAGCCCGTATATATATTTAATAATAATATTCTCGTTTATAAGTTATTACATGAAATAGTAGATGAGAATACAATTATTCTAATTAAAGGAGATATGTATAGTAAGCAAATTTCCCAACTGGCCGCTGATTTAAAAGTTAAAAAAACGTTGCCAAAAGAAAATGATTCTAGGCAATAATGTACTTGATATGAAAGCTGGTTAAATACTGTGTCGCATAAAGTCATGTCATAATATTGTATAGTAATCTTCTAGAAAGGAGCGCTTTAAATAAAGAATAAAAGACGTCATCAAATACTAGTTGTTACTAGGGTAGAATGGTTCTTCATTACCCACACTTCTAGTGATTATATTTCATACTATACAGAGAGGGGGGAGGAGTTCACGTGCAAAATATTCGCGTGACTGTGGTTAGAAAGTTACTACAAGGGGATTTAGTAAGCGGTTCTGAGCAATGGCTTATCAAACATGCCATCTATTATAATCGCCATGATTTGACGCAAAAGAATACACTCATGTTTGTCAATAGAAGTGAGACCATTAATTGGGAAGAAATCGATAAAAAGGGACCATCCCTCGTTATTTCAGATAAACCTTTAGAAGAATTAAAAAAAGCACTACCGAATACAACAGTTATTCGCGTGAAAAGTACGTTGCAGGCATACTGGAAGTTTATTGAGTATTATAGAGGGCTATTTGACATACCAGTAGTCGCATTAACGGGGACATGTGGAAAAACAACTACAAAAGAAATGATTAAACATATTGCGAGCAAAGACTGGAATGTGCAGGCATCTATTAGTAGCAAAAATGAACCTCGCCAATCTTTACCTTATTTAATAGGCATCGATGAAACTACGAAAGCAGCTGTCTTTGAGTTAGGGCTAGGGAATACGGGGAATATTAAGCATCAATGTATGATTTATCGGCCGACGATTGGTATTATTACAAATATCGGTGTGCATCATTTAGATGGCTGTAAAAATCTTGAAGGCTATATCAAAGCTAAGTCAGAAATTTTAGAAGGAATAGCTGAAGATGGCACGTTAATCATCAATGCAGATGATGACAATACAAAAAAAATTCCCCTGCATACGTTTAAAGGGAAAATTATTACAATTGGTGTTCATAGCAAAGCAGATTATAAAGCTTCGAACATGCAATTTATCAATAACGGTATGAAATTTACGCTCCAAGTAGCTAAGGAAAAATATTCAGTATTTGTACCTGGCTACGGAGAACACCAAGTGTATAATGCGGTAGCGGCCATCGTTGCTGTAAAAGAAATGGGCATGTCCATTCAGCATGCAATCTCACGTTTAAAAACATTTAAACCGATGGCAAGGCATCTAGAAATGTCAACCGGTCTTAAAGGAAGTACGATCGTAGATGATACATGGACGAATAATCCTACATCGGTTGAAGCAGCCTTGAAAGTTTTAGATACGATAGGAAAAGATAAAAAAATAATCCTTATATTAGGTGATATAAAGCGATTGGGTATTTTCGAAGAAAAGTATCATCGTGAGATTGGCTCTATGGTGGCCGAGCGAAATATTCAGATGCTGATTACCATTGGAAAAAGAGCCGAACATATAGCAGAACAAGCAAAAAAAGATGGCACCGCTGCGGAAGTTCATGTTTTTAAAGATGTTGCAGGAGTTTTAGAATTACTTAAACCAAAACTTGATCAAGATACGATTGTGCTGATAAAAGGCCCAATGTCTAGTAGATCCATGATTGAATTTGCCAATCATCTAAAGGAAATATAACTGCATAGCAGGGCAATCTTTATGGTTGCAATAACAAGCAAGACTTGAACAATGTAAAGCTCCATTCAACCATTTAAAGCGAAAACATAGCATACAAACGTGTCAATGACACTGCTTTGTATGCTATGTTTATTTAAATTTTAGTATAGTTATATATTATCTAACAATCATTCGATGGATTGTGTTAATCTTTTAAAATACGCGTTTTGCTGTTAAATAATGTTCCTTATAATAATCAACAAATAGTACTCTTGTCGTAACACCACTTGAAGTTGGGATGATGAGACGTTGATCGCCAGCGTAGATAGCTACAAGCGAAGGGTTTTTTGAACCTTTCACGCCATTAAAGAATACTAAGTCACCCTTTTTCAAATTGGCACGTGACACCGTAGTTCCTTTCGCCATGAGTTCTTTTAAGTTGGTAGTACCAAGTTTTACGCCACTTTTACGGTAGACATATTCAACGAAACCAGGTGCTGTAAAACGTAAACTTTGCTCATTTATTGTGGAACTAATTGTTGCTTTATTTTTATAAGTAATCGCATTTTCTACGATTTTATCGCCCTTTGTTGCAGGGTTGGCTGATAATAATGTTGGTAATACTCTGCGAGCAGATACGTAATTGTCTTTATAATATGGCTTACTATTCATATCCGAAATGACAATATTTTGCTTGGAATCCGCCATATGAATAATTTTGTTATTACCAATGTACATGCCTACATGATCAGGATCTGTGCCTGTTTTTTTACTTTTAAAGAATACTAGATCGCCTTTTTGCAATTGGTTTCTTGCAACATATGTTCCTTGTTGTATCATGTAATTTTCATTATACGTACCAAGATCTACACCATTCTTTTCAAAAATATACATAAGGAATGAAGCACAAGAAAATTTGTAAGGATATGTAGACTTGTACACGGTATTACTGTATGTGGCCTTACCAATTAAGCTTTTCCCTGTTTGAATCAGTTGATCGGCCTTTGCTGCAACGGCCTTATCATTATTTTGCGTATTTGTCGTCGCTGCCTCCACTTTTATCGGTTCAAATGTACCTTGAACGATTCCGAATGAGCTAAACCCAATCGACAATGCTAATGTAGTTGTTAAAAAATGTTTTTTCATGCTGTTTTTTACCTCCTGTAAGCGAGCAGTTAAATTTTTCTGTTTGCTTGCCATTGCAATAATCGTAGCATGAAAAACACGGGGTTCTGCTAGGTAAATGTTTCCACAGGGCACGTCACCCTACCCGAAAACCTTGATAATAAAGGCTTTAGCGCTTGAATTTACAGTTTCATTACAAATGTTTCAGTTTGTGATGAATGAAGGGGTATTGTGTCATAAACAAGCGGTTCTTTTTCTATTTTAAATAACATTACAATAGAATTTAAAGGGAAGTCAGAATACTTAAAAAATGATAAGCAATGTGGCAATAGAGCGTACTGCCATACGAATTTTATAAATCAAAATAAGAATATTTTATGATAGAAAAATAACTTTTTTGCTCGAATAATGCTTATATAAGCACGCTTTACAACCTTATTTCTAGTTATCTTTTGTTTTGAAATACATAGTTCGAGTCATGGGAGTTAAAGGGGTAATATGTTATATTTAGGGGGAAAATAAAGAAATTTCAATCCTCAAAAGCTAGCGAAAAATGTTGTTTCGTGGAAGTAATTTATATAATTTCACTAACGAAAGGGGAAAATGGTATGTTACAGAAACTGAGGTTCAAAACAATTCGAGCAAAAATTTTGAGTGCATTTTTCATTGTTGTATTTTTTATTGCTTGTTTTAACACTTATAGCTACTTTGCCAATAAGCGTGTCATTTCTGCTGGCGAAGAAATTGTTTATAAAGAATTACAGTTGTTAACAGCAAATGAAAAGTTAGCATCTACAATCAGTGTTCGAACAACTGCTGCAAAAAGCTATGTTCTGACTGGTGATCAAAAATACAAAAAAGAATTTGAAGCATACGTAAAAATTGCTGAAGAAAATAATAAACTATTAACGGAATTATCAACTGATACAAATCTATCGAAAACTGTCGAAAAAGCAAGGGAATGGCGAGGTTTTGTGCAAACGAAAGTGTTTGATGAATATGATAAAGGAAATGTAGAATTGGCTATCCAAAACTTAAATTCTATTGACTCGCTTGCTACAGAGGTTAGAAAAGGTTATGAGGGGCTTGCACAGGCAAGAGAAGCTTCTATTAATGATCTAGGACAGGCCATGATTGCCCAATCGAAAGAGTCACTGAATGTAGGGTTAGCAATAGGCGTGATGATAACGTTAATCGCGATTGTAACCGCTTACATTTCGGCGCATATGATTGCTAATCCGATAAAAGCGGTAATTGAAAAAATATCGCAAATGGCGGATGGCGATATAAGTCAGCCTCCTTTGCCAGAAAGAATGAAAGATGAAATTGGCTTGCTTGTGCAATCGACAAACACGTTGAATCAAAAGCTTCATGAAATTATTGGATCAATTCATGTTGTTTCGGGCAATGTAGCTGCAAACAGTGAGCAGCTTGCACAATCTTCCCTAGATGTAAAAACAGGTGCAGAACAAATAGCATTGACGATGCTTGAGTTAGCGGGTGGTTCGGAATCCCAAGCACATAATGCAAGTGACTTAGCACAAATAATTGATACATTTAAAGTAAATGTCCAACAAGCAAATGCTCAAGGTATTGATTTACAAGGCTATTCAAGTGAAGTATTACAACTTACGACAAGCGGTCAACAATTAATGAACACATCTACACAGCAAATGTTTGCCATTGATACAATTGTGCAAGAGGCTGTAGCAAAAGTGGAAGGCTTAAATAGACAATCGCAAGAAATTTCTAAATTAGTATCAGTTATTGACGATATTGCCAATCAAACAAACCTATTAGCGTTAAATGCTGCAATTGAGGCGGCACGTGCTGGAGAGCAGGGGAAAGGCTTTGCAGTTGTAGCTGCAGAAGTGCGTAAACTGGCTGAACAAGTATCTTATTCAGTCACAGATATATCAGCCATTGTGGGGCGCATTCAAAACGAAACAGTTGGTGTAACAGCCTCCCTTCAAACGGGGTATGAAGAAGTAAAAAGAGGGACAGAGCAAATAACAAATACCAATACAACCTTTGAACAAATAGCCTCTGCGGTTAATAGTATGTTTAGTAATATTCAAGGTATAACAGAAAACCTACAAGGTATTTCAACAACAACAGAGCACATCAATCGTTCTATTGATGAAATTGCTGCTATTTCCGAACAATCCGCAGCGGGAGTAGAGCAAACGACTGCAACAATCGACGAGACAGTCGTAACGATGGATGAAATTTCAAAAAATACAGATGATCTCGCTTCGATGGCTGAACGTTTAAACAAAGAAGTACAGCATTTTAAATTATAAACAATAAAAGCAGCCATTTCGCACTATTGGCTGCTTTTTTCATTTAGATGGGCTGAATCATCTCTACGCGATTACCGAAAGGGTCACGAAATTCAAAGCGTTCGAAATGTGGAATTGGAACGCAAGCAAGTATTTCGATATGGTGTTCGGATAAGACGTTCTTCCAATGCGCTACGTTGTCAACTTGATAGGCAATATGCGCTTTCGTTGTATATCTATCAAATCCGTCCTCTGTCCCAACATGTACTTCTTGATTTCCTACTTGTAACCAAAATCCCCCACGTCCTTGAAGGGAGGTGGGTTTCTCTATTTCTTTTAGCCCTAGTACATGGCAATAAAATGCTTTGCCCTGTTCCTCACAACCTTTTGGAATGGTAAGCTGTACGTGATGTAAACCGACAATCATCATAATCCTCCTTTAATTCCTTTATATTTACGTATAACTATTTACTTCGCTTCAATACTTCCAATTACCTTCTAAAGTATGAAAGTATGCTAAATAAGTCTATCTTTTACTAGAATAATATTTCCTTATTAACAAGTATCGCTATTTTGACAGCAAATAAGTACTTAATCAATAAATTGATTTTAGAAAAGTTATACTTTTCAGAAAAATGTGTGTTATAGTAACAACATAATTAAATATTGTGTAAGAGTTGGTGCCAAATGCAAGTTTGGCTTAAAAGGGAAGTCGGTGCAAATCCGACGCTGTCCCGCAACTGTAAATCGGAGCAATTCACAAATGCCACTGGGAGACTGGGAAGGCTGTGAGGCGTGTTGATGAGAAGCCAGGAGACCTGCCAATATCTAGTACACACCAAATAACCTACGTGGAAATAGGTGGTGAGATGTGACCCAATTGGCACTGTGCGACAACGAATCTTTATACGATAATCAACCGTTATCGTATCGTTTCATCATAGCTAAATTGTATTGACAATGACTACCATTTTCCTGAAAAGGAAGATGGTTTTTTTATTTTAATTAAAGGGGAGAAGGATATGACGTATTCAACGACAGCAATTGGTTATCCATATATAGGGGGAGAACGTGAATGGAAAAAAGTATTAGAAGCCTTTTGGAGAAATGAGCTGACAGAAATTGATTTTTTACAAAAAATGAAGGAAATGCGTCTTGCTCGTATTGATAAGCAGCTCCGTATTGGCTTAGATATTGTGACTGTTGGGGATTTCACATTATATGACAGAATGCTCGATACAGCAGTAATGTTTGGCTTAGTTCCCAAGCGCTTTGGTTGGCAAGGAGGCAAAGTTGAATTACAAACATATTACGGAATCGCGCGTGGTAATCAGGATGCAGTTGCCAGCGAAATGACAAAGTGGTTTAATACCAACTATCATTACATCGTACCAGAATTTGAAGGGCAAGCTCTGGAGTTAACAGAAAATAAAATTCTTGCGGATTTCCTTGAAGCGAAAGAAGCATTTGGTATTACAGCCAAACCAACGCTGATTGGGCCCTATACCTTTTGTAAGCTAACAAAAGGCTACGATAAAGTATCACAAGTTGCATTTATTTTAGCACTATTACCACTTTATACGCAGGTTATCAAAGAACTCGTTACAGCCGGTGCTAATTGGATTCAATTGGAGGAGCCTGCCTTAGTTACCTCATTAGATGAGACAGAGGTTAAACTAGTGCAAGAAATCTATATACAATTAGCAGCAACTGTCCCTGAGGCGAACATCATACTACAAACTTATTTTGAATCATTATCAGCATATAAAACGCTTATCGAACTACCAGTAAAAGGAATTGGTTTAGATTTTGTGCATGGCTATACGGATAATATGGAGGCGCTACGTCAATTTGGTTTTCCACAGGATAAAGTATTGGCAGCCGGCGTTATTAATGGACGAGATATTTGGCGCGCTAATTTAGCCGAGGTTAGTACAACAGTTAGAGCAATTGAACAACTGACTAGTGCCGAGGAGCTATGGATTCAATCATCATGCAGCTTACAGCATGTGCCAATCTCCACAGTACTAGAAACAAAATTAGAGCCAGTCTTAAAAAATGCACTTGCATTTGCAGATGAGAAATTAGTGGAACTAACAGAGGTAGCAAAGTATTTAAACGAAAAAAATCATGCAACAAATTACACTATTTCAGAAAGTATGAAGGCGATCGAAGCGTTAAAAAAACATCCTGTTCGAAATAATCAGGCTGTTCACAGGGCAGTACAAACAGTGTCAACACAGGATTTTGAACGGCAAAGTGATTTTAAAACGCGTCAACGAATTCAGCAACAGGCACTTCAATTACCGTTATTCCCAACGACTACAATAGGTAGCTTCCCTCAATCGGATGAGGTAAAACGGACACGTAGTGCATGGCGGAAGAAACAGTTGTCCGATGAAGCTTATGCAACATTTGTCGCACAAGAAACGAAACGTTGGATTGAAATACAAGAAAATTTAGAGATCGACGTACTTGTGCATGGTGAATTCGAACGTACGGAAATGGTGGAATACTTTGGTGAAAAACTCACAGGGTTTGCTTTTACAGAAAAAGCTTGGGTCGTATCGTATGGCTCCCGCTGTGTGAAGCCACCGATTATTTACGGAGATGTTGCTTGGGCGACACCTATGACAGTGAAAGAAACAGCCTATGCTCAAAGTTTAACAAATCGCTACGTGAAAGGAATGTTAACGGGGCCAGTAACAATCCTAAACTGGTCCTTTGTACGGGATGATATTCCACGGAAAGAAGTGACCTATCAAATAGCACTTGCTTTAAGGAAAGAGGTAGAGGCACTCGAAGCGGCCGGTATTGCTATTATTCAAGTCGATGAACCTGCTTTGCGTGAGGGCTTGCCATTACGCACGGAAAATTGGGGCGCTTATCTGGACTGGACCGTGAATGCATTTAAGCTAGCAACGACGAACGTAAAGGATGAAACTCAAATTCATACACATATGTGTTATTGTGAGTTCAATGATTTTATAGAACCAATTAGTGCACTCGATGCTGATGTACTATCTATTGAAACGTCTCGTAGCCATGGTGAGCTGATTGCATCGCTACACATCCATCCATATGAAAAAGGGATTGGATTAGGTGTTTACGATATTCATAGCCCTCGTGTACCGAATGAACAAGAAATGTTAACAATCATGCAAGATAGCCTACAAGTTTTATCGACTAATCAATTTTGGGTCAATCCAGACTGCGGGTTGAAAACGAGAAAAGAGCCAGAAACTATTGCGGCACTTGCCAATATGGTGGCAGCTACCAAAACATTGCGTCAACAAATCCAACAATCAACGTACTAATTGAGACAGCCCCCTAAGCGTAAAAGTGCTTAGGGGGTTTTTAAGACTATCAAAATTGTTGTATGTTTTATAAATGCTAATATTAAATTTATTTATTAAAATCAATAAATTAATGTGAACATAAAAAAATATTATAAAAGCTAGTATTTCAGAATTAAGAAAATTATAATATCTTGAAATTTATTAAATTTAAATTAAAGTTTTTGGTAATTATTTTTGAAAATAATACTAAAAGCGAGTAAAAAAATATTATTTTATTTTTTCTGAATTTTTAGTATTATGATAAAAACAAAATACTTATTTGCTATAAGATTTTTAAAATCATTTATTTTCTTATTTAGGGGGCTTATATGAAAGACAATCAAATGGTGCTTAAAAATGCTAATTTTATTCTTCTATTAACAAGCCTAGTGTTTAATGCATTTGGTGGATTATTACTAAATGTAGCTGTAATATCAGTTGTTTATACAGTTACTAGCTCTATTGCAAGTGCTTCTTTTATATTAGTTCTAAATACCATTGCTTCGATTGTTGGAGGCTTTATTGCAAGCAACTTTTTAGATAGAGTCAGCCATAAGAAAATTATGTTATTTTCAGATTTGTTTAGTTGTATTTTAGCTTTTTTCTTAGCATTAATAGTTTCTTATATTGGAATAAATATTATTGTTGTATATATCACGACTTTTTTAACAACGATTATAAGTAGCTTCTTTATACCAGCAAGATCAGCTATAGTACCAAACATCGTACAGAAAGAACTGCTTATTCGGGCAAACAGCTTTTTAGTAAGTGTGATTCAAATTACTACAACAGCGGGTTGGATTGTCGCAATACCAATTATTTTAACGTTTGGTTCCATTCTTAGTATTTATCTAATAAGTTTTACATTCTTAATTTCAACAGTTTTAATTATGTTTTTATCAGTTGAAAAGCAAGAAGACAACGATATTCCTGTTGGCTATTCATTTATCTACAATTTTAAAACAGGTTTAAATACTTTATGGAAAAATAAAGTTGTAAAATCGATAACTATGATGGATATAGGAGAAGCATTTGCAAATATTGTTTGGGCTTCAACGTTCCTTTTATCCTTTACTGTAGAAATTCTAGAGTCAAGTGAAAAATGGTGGGGCTATCAGGGTGCCACGTTTCTTATTGGATCAATAGTGGGAGGTTTAATTACTGCCAAGTATGCAGATCGAATTCGTCTTTTTGGTGGAAAAGTGATTATTTACTCTTCCTTAGGTGTTGCATTAATTACTTTTGCATACGGATTAAACACTATTTCTATTATCGCATTAGTAATTTCCTTTTTTACGGGTTTACCATATCAAATAAGAAATATAGTACAGGAGTCTTTACTTCAAGAATATGCTGAGAACAAAATTTTAGGACGAGTATTTGCTGTTAGAAATATACTAATTCAATTTTTTTATGCTTTTGCTTTATTTTTTGGTAGTTTCCTTGCGGATAAAATAGGAATCGTAAATGTGTATATTCTCGCAGGGATGATCTACACATTAGTGACGGTTTATGCATTTTCATCCGCTGTTATTAGAAACTTCAATATAAATAATAGTGATTATTCTAAATCTAAGAGGGTGAATTTGAATGATTGAAAAAATTAATTATATCCAAAAATTGATAGATTATCAATTGGATGCTGTGCTTATTACAAATCCTGTTAATAAAAAATATTTAACAGGTTTTGATAGTGATTTTACTTATATATTTATGACAATTAATAAAGTTTATTTTATAGTCCCTGAAATAATTTATGAATACACCAAAAGAAAAATTGATTTAAAAACTTTTCTTCTATTTAAGTATAAAAGTAATCCATTTTCAGTTATTAAAAATATTATTAAAAAACAAAAAATAAATAAGGTAGGATTTGAAGTTGATTACTTACCATATAGTAAGTGGGAGTATATGAATGTTATAGCACCAAAATTAATTCCTATTAAAGGATTTTTAGAAGACATACGCTCTATAAAAACCTTAACAGAAATAAAAATTTTAAGAGAAGCGGTTAAAATGACAGAGCAAGCAATTGAATACACCTTAAAAAAATTACAAAACAATATGACAGAATTAGATTTTGAAAAAGAACTAGAAAAAGAGATGTATTTATTAGGAGCAGATGGAATTCCCTTTAGATTTGAAATTTCATGTGGTTCAAAAAGTGCCATAATCAATAGCTCTCCAGAAAATAGAGCCTTAAAAGTAGGTGAATTGTTGTTAATAGATGTAGGTATAGAATATAAAAATTATAAAAGTGATTTAGCTCGTACATATGCAATATCAAAATCTACTCCAGAACAAAATTACATTTATGACCTAGTTTATTTACTTCTTATGGATATTCTAAAACTATTAAAACCCGGTGTCCCAGTAAAAAAAATTAGTAATTATGCTTCAGAATATTTAAAAAGGGCGGGAGTAAGTTATGGTTTATTTTATGATATAGGGCATGGTATAGGAGTAGAAGTTCATGAAAAGCCTTATCTTTCTCCAAAATCAGATGAAATTCTTCAAGAAAATATGGTCTTTTGTATTGAACCAGGAATATATTTAGAAGGTTTTGGAGGTATCAGATTAGAAGAAGTAATTTTAATAACTAAAAATGGTGCAGAATTAATATCAAGATGTAATGAAAAATTACCAATAATAAATTTCTACAATTGAAAGGGGGTGAAGTTGAATGGAAAAGAAAGATTTTCTTAATCAAAAAAATAATAAAGATTCTGAATCGATTTTAGAAATCTTAGAAGCATCTTCGTTTCAACAAGTAGCTACATGTCACCATCCTAATGTTTATTTTGCAGAAGATTTTGCAGAAGATTTAGAAGAGAATGAATAAAAATGGTTGAGAAATGATGCAAGTATCTTACTTGTGTCATTTCCCTTGAATACTAACATAGAAAGAAGGGGAATTATGATTAAAGATAGTATCATTAGTTGGCCCGATAAAGATTGGAATTATTGGTTTTTATATGATCGATTAAACAATCATCAATATAGAATAAATGTTAGTAACCTTTCTAGAGAGGAACAAAAAAGCTTTTTTTGGCAAGAAAAAAAGTTGGATCAAAAGAATTATAAAATTATAATAGATTCGTTAAATTCTATAAATTTATTAAAAAAAGGAAAAGAGAGATATACTTTTCTAATTCCTAAAATTGATTTTTTAAAGGTGATTTTTGAAGAAGGAAATATAAATATTATCATTGAGAATGGGATTTTAAAAAGCTATATAAATGAAAAAATAAAAGAGTACAATTTTATAAAATTAAACATAAGTATTCATGACTTAAATAGTATCTCAATAGTGGATGGTTTAAATTTTTTGTTTTTAACAAGATTAAATTTAAAAACAATAAATATGTGCCTTACCAAATTACATAATATAATACCAGTTTTTTTAAATGAAAGTGATATATTTATAGGTCCAAAATTATATAGTGACAATTGCCCTTGTGTAGATTGTCTATTTTTTAGATTATTATCTTCTTCTCTAGATGCAACTTCCTTCAAGAGGCAAATCGAAGTGGCAGAAAGTGAGTCATTATTTACAGAAGAATCATTAATCAAAAAAAACACTTCGAATATGAGGGAATTATTATTTTCACTAATCCTACTTTATATCATTGAAAGTAATAAAAAGGAAAATTTTCAGGGTAATATATTTATAAGGTATGAATTAAATAATTCGAAATTTTATATAAAAAATTTCTTAGCAATTCCCCATAAAAAAATAAAGAGCATCGAAAATATTACAGAAAATAACTATCGTCAGTTGGGAGGATTGTTTTATGAATATTAAATCTTTAATTGATAAAAAACTAGGACCAATTAAAGAAGTAAATCGTCTCAATAATCTCATAGAAGAACCTAAAGATTTAGCCATCTACTCAGCTGTTGTAAATGATATCTCTCTATATTTAAATTGGCGCCCTGATTTGGTAGGGAGTGGAACTTCTTTTTCGGAAAAAGTAGCTTTTAACGCTGCAGTAGGTGAACTAGTAGAAAGATATTGCGGAAATTTTGTTCCTAATGAATTATATAAAAAAAATATTGCAGAAATGAATAATGAGAACTTTCTTAATCCAAATATTATGTACCAATTTACAAAAGAACAATTTAACACTAAGGGATTTCCATTTTCCGTTTATGAAAATGATGAGGAGATTGAATGGGTATATGGAATGTCGTTAACTGAAAACAAGAAGTATTGGATACCAGCAGAATTTGTATTTCTTAATTATTCATTATATAGAAAAAAAATCTATAAACAAAGACCAATTTTATTATCCGGGATTGCAGCAGGTGTAGGAATAACGAATGCAACAATTTCAGCGCTTTTAGAAATAATTGAAAGAGATACTACTATGCTTTGGTGGATTGGTAGACAATCGCAATTAAAAATTATAGTTAATAAAAATAGTAGAGTATATAAAAAAATTTTGCAAAGTTTGCATAATTCATTAAAAATTGAATGGTATTTATTACCTAGTGATTTTGAGGTCTATACAGTTGCATGTTTATTAGAGGATTTTAAAAATCATATATATACCGTGGGCTTTGCTACACGGTTTGATGCAGAATTATCATTAGAAAAATCAGCTGCAGAAGCATTTCAACTAAGAAGATTTTCTTTAGATTTACTTAATATTGAAAGTCCAATATGGAACAATCCTAAATACCAAAGCATTTTAGGATTAAAAAAATATCGAGAAGATAGGAAATACTCTCAATCCTTTGCTAGTGACTGGTCTAATATGACAAGTTTATTACATAATGTCCAATATTTTTTAGATAAATCTGCTTGGGAAAATACAAGAAAACGTTTCATTTCTAAAAAATTTATTGAATTAAAAAAATTAAGATTAATTAAAACTCCAAATAAAATTAATTATCTAATAAATGAATTTAAACAAAATAAAATATCTGCTTATTTAGTTGATGTGACAACAGATGATATTAAACAAACAGGTTTAAAAGTAGTAAGAGTCATTTCTCCAGAAGCGTGCCCTAATATGCCAACAGCTTATCCTATGTTAGCTAATAAACGATTATTAAAAGTAGCAAAGGGCAATAAAGGAGTAATGGAAGAAGATATGTTTGATTTGTCACCTTTACCACATAGTTAAAAACGAAAATTTTCATTTTAAAAGATAAATACTTGTGCATTAAACTTTAATAGATATTAAACGAGGTGATTTTATATGGGTTTATATAAAAAAACAATAAAGTCATGGAAATATGCACTAATAAATTCGAAAATTAATTTTATTACGGATTTTAATATAGAAGAAGGGAATAAAGTACTTGTTTTGTGTTGTGGCATTGGAAGTGAGGCTATTTTATCCCGGAAATTAGTCGGTGAAACTGGATATGTAATGGGGATAGATATAAATAAAAATGCAATTGAAATTGCAAATGAAAAAAAGGGCCAACTAAAATTAGATAATTTAGATTTTGTTGTTGGTGATGCGAAAGAATTGGGAGATACTATTTCTCAATTTGATAAAATTTGTTGTCTTTATGGAATGCATTTTTTTGATTATCAAAGAGCCATACTTGATTATTGGTCAAATTATTTAAAACCAGGTGGTACTTTGGGAGTGTTAGAATGGCTTAAATCTCAACCGAATAATGTTATTACTCCTATATTTAATTTAGTTAGTAAATATGTACCACAGAATAGTCCCAACAAAATAAATGCCTCAAAATCTAATAATAATTTAATTTGGAGTTATATCGATACAAAACTTTATAAATACAATATTTATTACCCTGACCCTAAGACATATTGGGCAATATTTAAACAAAATGAACTTTATTCAAAATTATATAAAGAAATTGGATACTCAAAATTTAGAGAAATGGAAAAAGAAGTAGAAAAATTTTTGAATAGATTGCCTGCTGAATCTTTTGAAGAAATAACTAGAGTTAGAGCAATTTTTGCTCAAAAAGCTATTAAGGGAGTTAAGAAATGATTAAACTTGGTCTTTTACTCCCTATTGGTTTAGATCCATTTTCTAAAGAGCAAAAAGATTTAATATATAAAATTGCAAAAACCTCTTTAGAGAGTTTATGGGTGCGTGATTTACCTATCTCATCAAAGGTAGATAATGATATAGGAACTTGGTATGATCCCTTCGTTTATCTAGGATATCTGAGTAAAATAATTGAAAATAACGTTAATTGTAAATTAGGAATAGCAGCACTAAATACTTCAATAAGAAACCCTATTATAACTTCTAAATCTATTGCTTCACTTCAAATTTTATCTAACAATCAATTATTTATTGGTTTAGGCAGTGGAGAAAAAAAGGAAATTTTGAATTCATTTGATGTAAAAGACAAAGAGAAATCTCTAATAAAATTTATGAACTTTTTAAATGAATCTTTATGGATACAAAAACCAGACTTTAAAGAAAAGGTTACTTTATCTTTACCCAAAACATATACTCCACCTTTAATACATTTAGCTTCCTCTTCAGATATTGTATGGAGAAATGTATCGGTGCCAATTGAGGGCTGGTTGACATGGTTTCTATCGCCTAAAATCTTCAAACAAAAATATGCCAAGATCACTAATAATATTAAAATAAAAGAAGTTACGATGAATATTAATTTAATAATAAGTGAAAAACATATATTTAAAATGCTCAATTATAAGGGAATAAATTCTATATATACGGGCGAAAAAGAATTATATGAGTTATTTTTAATATATTCGAAATTAGGTGTGAACAGATTTTTAATCCACTTACCTTTTTCCAAAGACTATTTAAAGGATATAAAAATAATATTAAATATAAGTGATATGGTAAAAAAAGGTCTATAGAGTCTACTTTATTAATTATTCGTTATTTATTAGGAGATGAAAATTTTGCCTAAAATGACCGTAAAAACAAAAAATGAATGGAATAGAATTTTAACGAATTCAAAAAGACAATTTGTGAAACAATTAGACTTACAAGAGGGTCAGTCCGTTTTAGTATTATGTTGTGGTTTAGGTGAAGAAGTTTTTTTTATAAGGGAAATTGTAGGTAAAGCAGGCCAAGTAATAGGTATCGATATTGACAAGGATATAATTGTACAAGCGAAAAATAAGAGTAGGATATTGGGATATACTAATGTGAATTTTATAGTAAAAGATGCATCAAATTTAGATACTTATTTCGGTTTATTTGACAGGGTATGTTGTTTATTCGGTTTACATTACTTCGAATATTTAGAGGATACTTTATGTCATTGGAGGAAGTGTTTAAAATATAATAAGGGAATATTAGGAATAGCACATTGGATGGATTCTTATCCAAATGAAATCATAGAAGGTATTAGAAGAATTACAATGGGTTATATTAAGGGATATAAAGACTATAATGAATACAATAAAGAGTCGAAAAACAAAAATGAAATAAAATATTCCGATATTTGGACTAGAATAGTACAAAATGATTTGGAGTACACATTGCATTTTGAAAATGCTATTAATTATTGGGACTTACAGAAAAAAAATGATTTCTATAAGAAGGTTATGAAAGAAATTGGAGAATTGAAGTTTCAAGAAATGGATAATAAAATTAATTTATTTTTACTTGGTCTACAAAACCCCCCAATAGAGGAACGTTTGAAAATTAAATTAGTTTATGCATATAATTAATGTTCCTCTTTGTTTTTTGCCTAGATAAGATGTTGAAAATGATATTACAACATTAAAACTCACTTGCATGAAATATGTTCTTCTTCGAAATAAGGTGGAAATTACAACAATCTGAATCACTGGTATTAACTTATTACTTCTTCTACTTATTTAAGTAATTTTGTATTGTTTTTTAGATTTTATTTTTTTCAGAATCTAATCAGTGAAAATCGTACTTCATTACCCAGGTTTACTTCAGTAAAATAAGGTATAGTATATGTGTTGAGTAGATTTTGTTAACGACGAGTAAAGTAGGTGAACAAGCGTGGGGAAATATCAATTGGATACTAAAGGTAAGGTAGCTGTGGCAAAGTATCATGAAAAAAACAAACCTGCCAAATTTGATAAAAAGCAGCAACTTGAAAAAATACGTGCGGAGTATTTGAAAAAGAAGCAAGAACAAACAGATAAATAATTTGAAAAACATAGGAAGACTATGATCTGACCCAAAAAAGTTAGACATATTTAGTTAAGCGACTTCTAAGACCTGAGTTCGGTATTCCACCGGGCTTAGGTCTTTTAATTTTGCCTTCATTCGTTTGTGATTGTAATAGAATACGTTGTTCAGCATTTACTTTTGCCATAAAAAAACGAGGCTGGGACATAAGAGAAAAAGTGTTAGATTGACTGCCATCAATCTAACACTTTTTTGCTATGCCGTTGTTGTCCGCTACGGCGGTGCTTTCCGC
>LAHS01001591.1_pt1 | contig 20286 bp, 37 predicted proteins | sample 329651 | NCBI WGS metagenome assembly LAHS01 (sample SAMN03275699, study PRJNA271635) | activated sludge metagenome | isolation source: sample C-1 Sludge from hydrolytic chamber (first chamber) of Anaerobic... | reverse complement strand
ACGTTCTCCAAGTGGATGGCGAAGAGGTCATCTCCTTTGGCGTAGTTAATTATATCCTCTATAGAAACGCGGCTTCTTTTAAGAAAATCATCAATGTTGATAACTTTTGAGCATTGATATGTTATCTTCCCTGTATCGTAATAGTGGCCTATACATTTGAAACCAAACGTTTCGTTAGCCTCGCACCTTGCCACGATGCGACCGTTAAGGTACAAGTCCTTGGCTTCATAGGGGTCTGGGTCAAATACTGCCTGGAAACGATGGTAAAGCCCGAACTCACGTTCATCGAGAAGATACGGCTTGGCTTTCGTGCAGTAAATGTAAATCGGTATCATTTCTTTGCCTCTTTCTTTCGTAGAAGCTTTTTAGCTTCATTGTCGACATTGCCCTTTACAGGCACCTAAGAATAAGAATAAGCAGTCGTTCATTCGTTTTCCCCTTCCGTTTGCTCATCAACCATAAGTTCCAGAAGATTTCTTATGGTTCTTTTAAGACCCCTCATGTCTGTAATTGCTTTAATAGGTTTATCCTTGGCTCGAATCCAAGCCACGATTATTTCGGTTCTTCCATTGATGGCAATATTAACGTTTCTCATAACTTCATTCATTTGTTTTTTTGTAATTTTTGTCATTTCTTTTCATCCTCCTTTGGTTCACAGTGTGAACAATAATATTCAGGTTCGGTGTGTGCTCCCCACGCTTCACAGATTTTACAACTTGGCTCGAAGAAGTAGCAGTCCTTGCAGAAGCCTTTTATTCTTGGAAGCTCTTCGCTCATAAGCCTAACTCCTCTATTTTGTAAGTATAGTCCGACTTCATTTCAGATAAACAAATATCACGGAGAGGAAGTATTGCGATGTTTTCCTTATGTTCGTTTTTAAAAACAATAACTGAGGCACCACTTCTTTTCTCAATGAATTTTACCAAACATCTGAAAGGCTTGATAACCGCCTCCAAATAGTCGTGCTCCTCTTTCGTCAGAACGACCGGGTCCGGAACCTCGATGTCGATGGTCTGGTCGAGGAACTTGTCGGAATAGAGGTCTTTGTGATTGACCCAGCAATTTTCAACGTTGGCGCATATTTCTTTTTTCAAAGGGCAATCATCGCATTTTATACCAAGGCAATCGTAATTCTTAAACTGTTCCGGCGTCACGTCTCTTAGCTTAGTTTCTTTCAGCATTTTTATTTTCCTTTCCGAATACCAAGGTATCCGCCTTGACGTGGTAAATCTCGCATAGCTTCCGGATGACATCCAGCCTCGGATAAGTCATACCCATCTCATATTGCTGGAAGCAGCCTCGGGATATTCCGAGATGATAGGCAACATACTCCTGCTTCCATCCGTGCTTCTTCCTAAGCTCTATCTCCGCCTCCCACTTATTCCTTTTCATCATCAGCCTCCCTAAGTGCCTGTATCAGCTCGAAAGGAGCTTTCTCTCGGGCTTCCTTCAGTCCTCCCCTGCAAATATACGTCCAGCCAATTACCGCCTTGTATCGAGCCGTTTCCGTGCTGGTTGGGACGACATAGGTCAGCAGTGCCGAGATGTTGCTGGAATCCACGAGGCAGACCAGCCCTTTGGCAATCTCGTCCGCCAGCTCCGCCAGCTCCAAATCCTTGATGGCGTATCTCTTGGCAATCTCGTACAATCTCTGAGTGGTCATTTAAACATCCTTTCTAGCGCCGTCAGGACGCTTCCTATATAAATACATACCTGAGCAAAAGAAGCCACTAAAAACCGGGTTTTTGTGCGAGTTAGTCCCATTTTAATCGTTGCCCGCAATCAGGGCAGTAATTATTGTGGCTATCGGGGTCGAGATGACAGTGACAACTCGGGCAGAGCCATTCCTCATCCCGCTCATAATTCTCTTCAAGATGCCAAACGGATTTTGCCTCCGCCTTATCCTCCAGCTTTCCGAGTTTATTCATAATCTCATACTTGTGGCTCTCCATATCCACTTCAAGACCATAGTCTCCGAACATCGACTTATAGGTAAGCCTACTTGACTTCGTATCCGTTGTTTCTTTCGAGTTCATTTTCCACCTCCTTGGTGTATCTTCTTATTTCCGCTCCGGTCTCGCATTTATAAAGAACAAAGTTGTCGTCATTCTTCTCAATCCTATAAAGTGAGCCGTAGGGGTCGGCATAGCAATGACCCGGTATCAGTTTCATCTTACGATTACCTTCAGAATGTCAGTGCTGGGATTGTAGAAGAACCTGTCCACGATTGCCTGAAACAGCTTGTCGGATTCGACAGGGTTGCCGTCCCTGTCGTAGCATTGAATTGAGGCGGAAATGAAGTGGCGTCTGAGGTCGTTAGCATTCATTTTATATTTACTCTTTTTAATCCAAATAAGGATAATATTCATAAGCACCAAAATGAGCTACTTGAGGATAATCTCTTCCAGTGCTATCTTTGTAAGCCCACCAGCAACCTCCGCTAATCTTGTCCGACCAGTGAAGAACAATTTTTCTTCCATTGGGGTCAGCAACAATCTTATCAGGCATTGTGTCAAAATATCTTTTACCATTGAATATAAGATTTGCCTCTTGAATAACAATCTCATTTTCATTGACGCTGACGACCGTCCAAGGTCTCTTAACTTCCGCTGACGGGCCATAGGAGCGACCTTCTTGACGCAGATAAAGTTCTTCTCCGACCGTGGCCTTCAATTCTTCTTTTTTCATAACTATTAACTCTCTTTCTGTAAAGCTCTTTTAACTTTACTATTATGATTATAAAGGATGTTTAACCTAAATGCAAGAACTATTTAATCTATTTGCAAGCCTCCTCCATACAATAATCGAAATAGGAGACATCAATTCTTCCCTGCTTGACAAGACTTCCGGCATAGTAAACATTGATAAAGACGAACTTATCGGTTCTCTTGGTAATCTCGACGATATAATTATTGTTGTATCCATTATAGAAATTAGGGCAGCTCTTGGTTTCCTTTTTCCATCCGGCAACATAGCTATCAATTCTCTTCTGCTTGGCATCGAACTTCTCCTGCTCCAATCTTTCCTGTTCCTTATCATAGGCATTCTCATAAGCTCTTTCCTTATCAAAGCAAAGAGAATTGATTAAGGCAAGCAGTTCCTGCTCGTGGTCGAAGAGAATGGCAAATAGGCGATGCATCTCAATGAAAGGCTTGTCATCGTTATGGACGGTTCCAACGGTTCCGACATTAAGTCCAAGAAGACCATCTTCAATATTGACCTCGATATCGGTTCCAAAGATGGATTTGTTTCCATCAAGAAAATCAATCTCAAATCTTGATTTGCTCTTGCTATCGATGGTTCCGACAATACCGACAGGAAGAGTGGTTAAGGACTGAACGTAATCGCTTACCTTCTTGACATTGGCTTTTCTTTCTTCCAGTCCCGCAAGTCTAAGTTCTTCTAATGTCATAACTCTGTACCTCTTTCTGTAAAGCTCATTTAACTTTACTATTATGATTATAAATGATGTTTAATTAAAACGCAAGAACTTTTTAATAATTCTCTCAAACTTACCATTCTGAACAAATCGGAACCGTCATTGTGGCATCCTTTTCTTTGACTCAGCTCCTTCTTATTCTTGGCAATGCTATCCAAGGAATTATGACACAGGAATCTCCGGCAAATCTCTGGTCTGACCTCATAGATTTGGCATCGCATTCTAATTGGGTCTCGGAAAGGGCAGAGAACCGGTCTCGTCATATCATGAATCTCGGGATGGTGTTTCAGATACTTCTTGATAGCCTTCAATTCCTTATCGGTGATGATAAGATAGTCGGTACAGCATTCCCCGCAGTTGGAGCAGTGACCGAAGATGGTATTATCGGTTATATCGAGTTCACACATTTTAAAAAGTCCTCCACCGACCAGCATACCGCACCATTGCCTCCGTGAGCCTTGATGGCTTCCAGAAAATCCAGCTGCTCTTTAGATGGCTTACCATTACCCGCTTTGCATTCAATGAAAAAGTAGTGACCGTGATTATCCAGAACTAGAAGGTCAGATGTCCCCTGTGGACATAGGGCAATCGGTCTGGCTCCCACAACCACAACTCCGTTAGTGGTTTGCTTAACTTGTCCATTCCAAGCTCTACCTGAATTGAGCCGCAGGCAGATGAAACCAAGCTCACCAGCCTTTAGCATAATGGCATTTTTAACGGCATCCTCTGGTGTCATACCCTATTCCTCGGCTTCCTATGATAATCGGGAACCATCTTGATGGCATTCTTCCGATGATGGAAATGATAGAACCTGCCATCCTTATAAACCACGTAACAGCGTAGGTCATTATCCGGTTTGCTATGCGGTCGTATGATATTGCCGGAGCCGACAAAGGAGATGAGACCTTTTCTATCTTTGACCTCAATCAGACCCAAGCCATCTATTCTAGTCACGATGCCGGAATACTTCTTCCCTGAAATGCGATAGTTAATTTTGTCTCCTTCTTTGATGGTCATTAGATTATTTCTCCATCTTCATTAAGCAGTCCTTGCTTTTCCATTCTATCAGTGATGTCGCAGATTTCGTCTTCTAATTTTGAAGCTTTTAATTCTTCATAATCTTTTTCAGGAATCAAATCTAAAGCACATTGCAATTCTATTAAGGCATCATTCAAATTCTTCAATTCTTGCTTTGTCATATCTTTTAACTCTCTTTCTGTAAAGCTCATTTAACTTTACTATTATGATTATAAAGGATTTTAAATCTAAATGCAAGAACTATTTAATATTCTTTTTTCTTCCATCAATTACAAACCTAGCCCAAGCCCAAGGATTCTTATAGCCTCTTTCCTTGGCTATCTGAATGAGCTGTTCCATAGATTTTGCCCTGCCCTGTTCCATCTTGGCATTTCTCTTCTTAATCTCGGTAATCCTTTCCAGCTCGGCTTCCTTCTCGTCCTCTATCTCTTTCCTTGTCTTGCCATTATCAAAACCACAATACGGGCATATCCGGCCTTTTTCGGACGGATAGGCTCGGAAGCAATGCCCGCATATTCTTACCAGCACGTCCTCGGCTCTCGACCGGTTCCTAGGCTTAATCTCCTCGGTAAGAGACCAATCGTGGTCGTCACTTGGCATTCCGTGGGTGAAGCAGTTGCCAACAAAATCGATGATGACAGCCCTCTTGTCCGGTCTTGGGGTAAGGCACCGGCAGGATTGCTGGATATAAAGAGTGAGGGATTGGGTAGGTCTCAGCAACATAACGCAGTCGCATTCCGGAACGGTGATGCCCTCCGAGATGAGATTGCAGTTTGTCAGAACCATAAATCTCCCAGCCTTGAAGTCGGACATAATTGATTCACGCTCCTTGGTTGGGGTGGAGGAATCCATTTCCCGAGCCGAGATTCCGGCGGCATTGAAAATATCGCAGACCTCCTTGGCGTGTCGAATACCCGAGCAATAGGCGATTGCCTGTCTATCCTTGGCGTGAGCCAAATATTCCTTGACGATATCACCATAGACCTTCCTATCGCACATTGCCTCCTCAAGCTGGGACTGGACGAAATCTCCGCCGGCCTGAGCAACTCCGGACAGGTCAATATTCAATCTATGAGAATAAAGGTCGTAGGGCGCAATATCTCCTCTTGCCTCCAGCTCCTTATGCGATAGACCGATGACCAGCTTCTGGAACAGGGATAATGGCTTGCCATCCAATCGGGCAGGGGTTGCGGTAAACCCGACAATCTTGGCATCCTTATAATAATCGCATACCTTGGCATAGGAATCGCATCCACTGATATGAGCCTCATCGATAAGAATGAGATTGGGATTGCCATTCTCACCGAGATGATTAACCTCAGTAAAGACGGACTCTATTCTGGCATTGTGGATGAGCTTTGAGTGCTGGTCTAGCAGAATGCGCCGATGAGCCAAGATGAGAACCTTCTTGCCCTTGGCGACTGCAAGGTTCGTCATCTCCGCCATAATATAGGACTTGCCCGAGCGACAGGGAAGTACATCGCATACCCCTCGACAGTCGGCAAGTTCCTGACGTGTCCGATTGAGAATATCCATCTGATAATCACGAAGCATTGTTTAATAAATCAGGGGAGTAATTGGCTCCCCTGTCCTTTCTATTGATTATCGGTTTCGACTTCGGTAACGTAATTCTGCTCGGCTTTTCTATTCTTGAGCCAAAGGGTAAGACGGCTGACCCAAGCGATATCATTCAATCCCTCAAGCACGGTCTCCCAAGCAGTCTGAATGGCGACAACCTGAAGAATGGTCGTGACCGGAAGCGTTCCGGCAAACGAACCAAACTGGAAGATGGCATCATCGACCAACTGGCCAACAAAGGTCGAGAGGATGGCTCTGGCATTATAGCGACTATAGGACTTCTCGTTCTTGGAATGCTTACGCATATGCCACATGATGATATTATTGACATAGGTAGAGACAAACGAGGCGGCAAGACCGGCGAGGAAGAATCTCCAATTGATTCCCATCAGGGCGGCAAATGCCCCGACTCCGGTTGTATCAATACCCGGCCAAGCAATGGCAATGAGACAGACGAGGACGAGCAATAAGTCCATAGCATAGGCAGCGGTGAAGATGACAAAGCATTTTCTCTTGCCCCAAACCTCGGTGAGGGTATCATTACAGGCTGCGACAATCCACGTCACCAATGAGGCGGCAGGGACAAGGGCAAAGTTATTGATAGTGAGAATCTTTGCCGTAGTGACATTCATAATAATCAGACCGGCGGCATAGATTGCTGTAATAATGACAAGCCACGTATTCATCTTAACTGATTTTAAATTAATTTTTTTCATTTTATTTTTTCCTTTGAATCCATTCAATACAATTCCATCCCGAATGACATTATTTAGGAGGAATCCTCCCCAATGCCATCCGTAAGCTCGTTTAAACCCCTAAACACGCATTTAACGCCCTGTTCCAGCATAGCGTTGAGATGTCCGTGGATAAATGAACGGGAATCACTCGACAGGGCGTAAACTGGCTTATTTTGAGCGTTAAGATAGCCAATCTCGAAACAGACACCGGGGTCGGTCACTATGCCATTGAGCACAGCCACCGCACAGTCACACCATTGGAGCTGGCTGATATCCCGATTGAATATCTTATTTCTTGTAATGGATTCATCGGAAGCTTCGGCAAACTCTTGGGGACAGTAAACCGTATGTCCTAAAGCCCTCAGCCGTTTGGCAATCAAGGAATTAAGCTGACGTTCCTCATCGTCAAACAACGGAGCTGCAAGATAGATTTTCATTTTATTTCTTTCTTTCCTCCGCCAAAATCTTGGCTAAATAGACAATCTGAATGATGAATAGGATGCCATTGCAGGCAACGACGCTCCAAGCCTGAATAAGACATCCGTAGATGACAAATAGCAATGCCCCGACAATATTGACAGCCCGAATCCACTTCGGGGACTTAAAGAGAAATGAGATGATGACCATACAGCTGGCTGCCAGTCCAATATATTCCAACGGGTTCATAGAACCTCCTTTATTTAAGCTGACTGATAGGAATCGAATTATCGAAATCAAAGAATCGTCTCTGCAAATAATGATAGGTGAAGAAGTTTGCCGTCTTATAGTCCCTTGTTTTATCTCCCTTAACATTTAGGCCAATCGTGTCGTGAGTGGTTAGATTTCTATTAGGAATATCAAGGGTTGCATAGATGGAATGCTGCAGCCAAGATGAGCTATCCACGCTATCGGTTAATCCAAGGTTTAATGTTTTGATTGTGGAAAATCTAGTGTATCCTAGGACGTGGATGGAACATCCTCTTCTATGAGCCTCATTGATAAAAAGATTGTATTGGTGCTCCCCGATGTCCCGATTGCTGATTGCTGACACGGCAACCTTATATCCCTTCCTTTCGTCACACATCTTATAGAACTCATCCAAGCCTCTTCCCTTATGCCATACAGGAATAATCTTATTGCCTCCGACATCCATTAGCTTTCGACGATATTCAAGCACCTTCGGATATCCGGTAATGGCATCGACATCCATCTCGAAGAATCCTGTCACCTTATCGTCATTGACATTATTTTTTACAAAGTTAATATACCTGTCCGTGAATTGGTCTAGATTTGCCTTCTTTCCTCTCTGAAACGAGAACGCACCGCTATCGATGAGAACGTGTTGGCATTTTCGTTTAAGCAGATTTATTTTATCATTATCCATAATTGAATAGTAGCTTATCAGCCCATAGGTGATATAATCGTCGGGAATATCATTAAGTATCTCCAAGGCATCGAATGCCGCTAGATATATCTGCATAGTTCAGAACAAAGGTATCTTAGCCCTGTTCTCCTCCTCCTCCTTTCTTGCCATCTCCTTCTTTAGCCCATTCTTGTGATGTATGTGGAAATTGATATCCGGCTGCTCGATATAGTTGTCCGGTCTTATGCACCGATATTCCCTAGTATCGATATTGAGACATTCCTGACTATCCTTTGAGAAGTTCTGACGGACGTATTTATTGAGGTCTTTGAAGAAATAGTTTTTATTCTCCTTGGTCTGCTTATCGGCAAAACTATCCTCCAAGTGATGGCACACCTCCAAAACCAACCTATCACAATCCCATTCCACACAGTAGACATAATCGGCCGGACAGAAATCGATATAGGAGCTTCCGAAGATGATATTGTCGTCCTTATCGATGATGACACAGGATTCCGGCCAGTATCCTAGGCTATGTATTTCCTTACATTTCTTCAATGCATCCTTTCTTACCTTTACTATTCTCATTTCAATCTAATGCCGAGATAAACGTTTCCCGACCCTCCTCTTCTCTTACCAAACTTCCTAGAAAGGTTGCGCCCGAATTGAGTCTGACTCATCTGATACTCCTTTCTCTTCTCTAGCCATAGGTCGAAATCGTGCCAAAGGTCATTAGCCGTGGCATAGAACTCCCTTCCAACCTCACAGTTCTCGTCAATCCATTTCTGAACCAAATCCATATCTGTTCGGTACATGTTGGTTTCATTAAGAACCTCATCCGGTTCAATCAGCCTGCCAGCCTTGCGATAGGCGACATAGTGCTTGACGAGAAGCCAGAATATCGAGTTACGCTCCTTAATCAGCTTATCGGATAGGTGGGTATCAATCTTATCGGGTGGGATGATATTCTTGAAGCGGACAATTCTTGTTCGTCTCCAAATGCCATAGTCCGTTCCACGGATGATAGGCTCGTAGTTTGACATCATAATCATCTTGAACTGAGGGGTGAACTCAAACTCGTTCTTATACAGGAATCGGGCAATCAAAGGTTCTCCGCCCGACATATCCTTTACCTGTGGCTCATTGAGCTTCTCGTTCTGACCTGTCTCGGTGATGAATACCAATCTCTTGCCATTGAGTCGGGCAAGATGCGACTGGTTCTGACTTTGGAACTTCTTATCGAGAATCAAATCCTTATCGGTCTTTGCGGCGTAATCCCCGAATATCGACATCATCACATCCGTGATGACTGATTTGCCATTGTTGCCTTCCCCGACAAAGAACCATACCTTCTGCTCGCTGACATCTCCGGTCAGGCAGAGCGAGAAAATGGTCTCCACATAGTCGATAAGCGACTCACTTCCCTTGAACGTCTCCGCCATAAACTTATTGAAGAGAACCGGTTCGGTCTTATCGATATTGATATCGGAATACTTTGAAATCATCATCTCGGGGGTGGATTTTCGGATTGAAAGGTCTCTTAGGTCTAATACGCCGTCGTGGCAATTGAAGAGGTAAATATCGGAGTCATAATTGGAGTTAAGCGATGGAATACCCGGTACGTGCCTAGCTTCGTTAAGAAGATTGTCCTTGCCTGATTTGGAAAGAAGATATTTGACGTTTTTCAGATATTCCTTATCATTGATGAGCTTGTCGGTATCCATCTTCATCTCGTTAACCATATCGTCCACCATATTACGTGCCTGTTCCGTCACATCCGCCTGCCACCATTTGCCATTCCAAATCATCCAGCAGGAATTGTCGAAGTTGTATTTCAGAATGCCTAAATTGATATTGACAAAAGCGTAGGCGTTGCCCGTATCCGTATAATCCAAGAGAACTGAGTTTGGTGATGAACTCTTAACGACAACTTTCGGACTGCCATATACCTGAGGTTGGGAACAGGCCATATCCAAGGTCTTATTGCGATAGCCATCCCGATTCAGCCACTTGTCCTTGTGCTTATCATCCTTGCTTGTGAAGTATGGTGAGCTGATAAAGGCATCATTAACCTTCTCCTTATCGTTGGCAAAATAGAATGCCAATTTATCGCATAATGCCAAGTCCAGCTCACTTTCATTTGCCCCGCTACCAGGTGCCTTATTATTCCAAAGCTCATTGAGCTTCGGGTCGGAATTGATGAAAGGCTCCAAATCATCGACCCCGTCTCCAGTTGCCACCGGCAGTGATGGTGTGGAAGGCTTCTTTGACATATACTTATCAAGAATATTCAAAATGGATATTTCCTTGATAGGAACATCAAACGGATTGATGGAATCCCCTGTCAGGGTCACAAACTTAAAGGTGGAACCGGAGATATACATTTCAAGCCCAAGCTTTGAATTCTTGACATAGTATTTTCCCTCGTCAAGTGCATCCTTGGTTGTAAAGATGATTCTGATGCCGGTATGGCTCGGAGATAGCTCCGTATAGGAATTGAAATAGTCGATAATTTCCTTGGCAAAGGCATTAGGCTTTCCATCGGTGACACAATGGTCGATGTCCACGGCTGAGAATCCATTAAAGATTCCCAAGCCGAGGCCACCTTTCCAAGTGCCGCCTTTTTCCAGTCTGATATAATTGTCAATTTTTCTTTCGACAATTTCCCAAGGTGAAAAAGTGGACTGGTCATTGCTCTTGGCTAGACATCCATTCTTTAGGTCATACGGAACCTTTCCTTTCTCAGGGTCTAGAATCCAGCCACAGAAGAGACCATTTTTCTTTAGCTCATCCGGCAGTTTCTGGTAGTACATAGAATTGCCCTAGAACGGATAGTCATCACCATCCACGGCAACTTTACCATCGGGCTTCCCATCGCCTTGATTTGAGGCGGTTTTGTTAGCGCTAGGGCTATCTTTTGAGGTTTCACTCTTCTTTTTATTCCTATCATCCTCCTCTGCCTCGGTTTCAAGGTCAATGTCATAGCTTTTGACTGAATTGAAATCGCCTTGCTTCTTATCAGAATACTGATGAGTAATCGTAATCTTGCAAGTCTTGCCATTCAGTTTAGTAAGCAAATCAGAATTGCTATCAATTTCTTCTACTCTCAGGGCATAAAGAATAAGACCGATTTTATAGTGATTGTAGTCTCCGCTTCCGTCCTTATCCTTATTGATTCCATCGAAGAACTTTCTGCCGTTCGATAAGTCCCAAGTGATGACAAGTCTCTTGGCTGTATTATCGAAATTATCACGCTCTTCTACCTTCTCGACTGTTGCCTTATAAGTCCCATCCTCGATGAGACTGGTATCTCCTGCCTTATAGCTCATTATTTGCTCTCCTTTTCTTTCTTGGCACAATCAGCACACAGATGCTTACCATACTTCTTGAAGGTATATTCACTGATTGTCTCGGCATCCATCCCATCGGAATCGATGATGGCTTTATGACATTCATCGCATTCGTATCTTACCGGATCCTTTGGCTCGGAATTTCGGATTCTGACGGCATCGGTAATGGTTCCGAAAGCCGATACACTCGCCGAGAAAAGGGCAATACGCTTGCCAGCCCAATCCTCAATGTATTTGGAGCCGGTTGCCTTTTCCACCGAGGTGGCATTGGTATTATTGAGAATCAAAGGTTTATATCCCTGTTCCTTGAATGAGATAATCAGACATTTATCCTTTCCACCGGATTTATTCTGAACTTCATCCTGATAGGCTCGGTCAATGGTTAGAACCAAATCCTTTCCATCAGTAGGCAAATCCCAAGAACCTAAGTAGGTCTTGTTCATCATCTTCTTCCACGGAGTTGGCATTATTTCTTTTCCTCCATCTTTTTGCCACGAATGTAATCCATAATCTCGTCGTCCGTGATTCCAAACTTCTTGATGATATCCCAACCATAGCTATAGAAAAAATCTTTAAGATTAACGGTTTGACCTTCCTGATACTTTGCTAAGGGAACTTCAAGAATGGTCAGCTGAATGATGGTTTTGCGATACTCTTTAATATCTTCTTTGAGAATGAATTTCTCAGACAGAACATCACGAAGACAACTATTAGCAATGTTCAAATCTTCCTTCATCTTGTCGTAATCCTTTAAAAGGATGGTCACCTTCGGAACATAAGGACTAGGCATTCTCAATATCCCTTTCCGTCAATTTCTTGACACTTCGGCAATAGTCACATTCTCCACAGCTAATAGGTTCTACTTTATGCCTCTTAATGGCATCAAAACGAGGTGCCAAATCTCTTACCATAGCCAAGGCTTCATCAAGGGTTTTCTGATTGAATAGGAAAATGCGTTTGTCAGGAATGTTCTCCTTGGTCGAAACCGCCAAATAGAAAGGCAGCTTCTTGCCGATATTCTGAGCGTGGATTTCCTGATAGATGGCTGCCTGAATATCATAATGGTAAGCCTTCCAGAAAGGAACTTTTCCATCCTTACTCCAAATATCATTACAATCCTTCATCACCTTCTGGTCGGCAATCTTATCATCGAACACGGAATCCATCTTGACCTTGAACTGAACTCCGGCAATGGTTCCGACCTCGATAATCTGCTTGGCACCGCCATAGAATGACTTGAAGAAGTCATCGTCATTAATGGATTCAATGACCTGTTCTGCCTTGACGAAATCGGATTTCAGCGTTCCATCCCGTTTCAAAATCTCCGGATGCTTCGTCTTGAAATCATCAAGTTTACCATTGAAGAATTCATCGACATAGGAACCGACCAGCATAGAGTCCGACTTAGGCTCTTCCCATCTTCCCTCAATTTCAGCCAACGCCTCAGCCTCGCAATTAAGGAAGCGGGAGAATTGGGAGTAGGACATTAATTCAGTGTGGCTGAAATAAGTCTGCTCTGATAGTTCAGACATAACTTAATACTCCTTTCTGTAAATACGATTTTAAACTAGCTAGGGTTGGTGGAATCGGTCGGAACTTCCTTCTCAAACAGGGCAATGACATCACTCGACTTGACATTGAGATACTTTGCAATCTTCTCAATGGTGACGGTCGAATAGCCGTGCTTCTTGGACATAAGAGCATAATAGGTCGGGAACGAAATGCCGACATCTTCCTTCAGAAACTTAGCCATAGTAGCCTTACCGGAAGCAGCCTTCTTCTCCTTCAGCGTTTTTTCAAGTTCATTCATCTTATGAATAAACCTCCATTTCCTGCTCTGCGTTTTTCCTGACTTGCAACAGGCCTCGGTCGCATTAGGAGGGGTAAGTTAATACCCCAATTCGATGAGACGGCGAGCAACCAAAATGCTAATGGTAAAAATCGCACCATTATCCATCACGATTTTATTTCCCTTGATTTCATATTGTCCTTCGTTTCTGCCTGAAATAAGCTCAATGGCGTCTCTGACAGCTCTAGATTCTTTCATAACTCAATTCTCCATTCTGTAACTTCTGAAATTATTATAATCATCCTTTAATTAAAATACAACGGGTTTTTTAATTTTCGGATTTCAAGGCTCTCCAAATCTTACCTCTCCGGTCAAGGGTAATGGTGATGAAATCCCCAAGCTTACCGCCTCTAGGGGCATCGTTATCCACGGAATATTTTGCTCCAATGGCAACACAGGCGTTCTCAATATCCGTGGTATGGTCGATATATCGGGTGTGGCTGAAATGACCGGATTCCGAAACCGGTCGCATCGTTCCGACACCGGCATCATTGAGGGATGAGATGACATTCCGCTCCCACAGATTCATCTTGATTCCCGTCTTCTTCTCCAGCTTCTTAAAATCGATTGTCATAACTCTATTCTCCTCTCTCTGCCTTTATGCGGACTTGAGACCGCCTTTGGTGGCATTAAGGAGGGGTAAACTAATACCCCAATTCGATAAGACGACGAGCAACCAAAGTGGTAATGTCAAAAACTGAATTATTGGCAATAATGAGCTTATTGCCTTTAATCTCATAATCCTCCCCGCGGGAAACATTGCCTTCGATTAACGAAATGGCATCTCTGACAGCTCTAGATTCTTTCATAACTCTGTACCTCTTTCTGTAAAGCTTATTTAACTTTACTATATATATTATAAATGTTCTTTAATGAGAATACAACAACTATTTAATCTTTTTATTCATTTCATCGATTTTGACGATGAACTTGGCAAAGCCTTTTGGATTCTTGGTAAGCTTGGGAAACTGGCCTTTATTGCATTTTTCCTCCCATTTTATAAATAGCCTCATCCAAGACCGAGCTGGCAACCATCACCACAGCACTCTCGCTGATTCGGTCGGTCATCTGCTCGGATAAGGTCTTGACAATAGTGTTTCTCTTTCCGATAAGGTCTTCTAGGGTACTGCCATCGATGACCGGATTGAGAATATCGGAAATCTTGGAATCAATCTCATCGCTGACGAAAATCGAATTGGATTTGATGCTCTCCAGCTCGGCGATGACCTTATCGTCCACCTTTGTAAATCTCATTTCTGTAATCCTCTATCTCAAATATTATAAACCATCTTTAATAATAATACAACACCTTTTTCATTTTTGTATAGTTTGAATAGTTTTAGAGGGAGGTTAAAAACTTAAATTAAAAAAATATATAGGGAGGTTTATGGAAAACAGGGGTAAACCATCCAAACTATGCACGAAGCACCAAAAAAGCTGGGTTATTAGCCCAGCTTGTGAGATGGAAATTATTTTCCTGTCATCTGACTTAAAGAGTATTTAAGTCGATTGTATCTCTTGATGAACTTCTGATGCCTGTTGTTCCAGACGTCCATCATCCCCTGCGGAACCGTCACTCCGGCCTTGGTCTTGGCATCGATAATCGACACCGCCGCCTCGTGCAGATACATAGCGTGGGAAAGCTCCTGACTGGCAAGGTCTAGATACCGCTTTGCCAAGTCCGGATACTCAAGCAGAACCAATGCCGCCTCATCCTCATAGCTTTCGGCATCGTCCAGCTCATCCGCCATCTTATCGACCAGTGTGGCTATGACTTTCATAATAGCGGCACTATATAGCACAAAACAGGCAGATTAAAGGCGGTGTAGCGATAGGTGGTAGTAGTGCTAGGAGTGGAGGTTTCGGTCGTGCTAGTCGTGGTCGTGGTGACTGAGCCAACGCCTCCGATGATGGAGAACCGAGGATTGTAATAACCGCCATTGGAAGTGAGCGGAATCTCGTCATAGGTTGCCGGCATCGAGAACTTATCGAGAACCTGATACTGATTCGTACCCACGGCAATCCAAACGGAGGTCGTGGTGGACACACCGGTAGGAACTGCGACATTCGGGGCAAACCGGAGAACAAACTGAGACCTCACGGAGATGGACGGGGTGCCGCTCAATGTCAGAACGAGCTTGGTTCCCGAGACGGCTGCCGAGGTCACGAAGAAAATAGGATTATACTGAGCCATTTTAATTTTTACCTTTCTATTTATTATTATTGAATAAAGTCATCCCGCCCTTGCTGGAGGCGGGAGATATGTAACGTATATTTTAATTAAAGACTAATAACCGAGGTAACCAGTAATCGAGGCATACGGACTGGCGGTGATGTAAGCCGGAGTCGGGTAAGGTCTCAAAGTGCTGATGAGCTGGTCGGTCTGCTGTCTCGTGACGATGTCATCGAGGGCGGCATTAAGCTCGTTGCGTAAGCCGGCAATCGTGTTGGCGTTAATGAGGTCACGAGTGGCCTGTCCGTCAGCCTGAATTTCCTGCTTGATGTCACAGCAACACTGAGCCATCTGGTACTGCGAATCCTTGAAGCCCAAGAGGGTCTTGTACGAGGAGTCCATAGTAGCCAGCTGTGCCTGATAACCCTGCGTGAGAATCGCCTTGGAGTTATCGTTGGCAGTCTGAGCAGCCTGTTGGGCATAGATTGTCGAAGCCGTGGTATTGCTTCCGCCGTTACCGCCGAAAAGCCAGCCATTGCCAGAGAAACCTAAGAAGAACAGGAAAATCAGAATAATCCAACCCCAAGCACCGAATCCACCAGTCATTGTAGTATCTGAATCCATATCGTTTCGCTCCTTTCTATCCTAACCCCGACAGCTATCAGGGCTAAAACCTAATTACTAAAAAACTACTAAAGCTAAATCTAAATTAAAACCACCCATTATACTTGTTACCTTGTCTGAAACGCTACTACAAGGGTTTTTATCGGGCTTTTGGCTCTCAATCTCCCTGATTTGGGCATCTGAAATGGTAACCCCGAAGAGATGAGCCTGACGCTGAACCTGCTTGAGCTGACCGTCGTTTATCTCCCCATTCCGATACATTTCGGTCAGGGCTTCCACGGGGTCTTTGCCCGAGTCTTTTAGAGCCATCAGCTTCTTATAGCCTTCAGGATTTACTGACTTCAGCCGGTTTAGTAGCATCTCCTGTATTGACATTGTTCTTTCACTCCAGTTTATCTAATCGCTCGTTTATGCGGTTTAAAGCGGCTTCCATAAGATTGGATGTATTATTGCTAGGCTCGGATTCTTGCGCCGATTTAGCCGGTTTCTGTGCGTCCTCGAGGGGTACAAGCTGGAAGCCCTTGATGTATTCCTGACCGTTGTCGAATTTCTTGGATTGCCATTAGTTTAAATAAAAAAATCCCCTTAGTAGGGGATTTATTAATATAAATTAAGATTATATTAGTGCATTTTTAAATCATAGGCGACTCTTGCTATCGTGAGATTTATCTTTCCTACGGAGCAATGCTGTTTAAGTGCTATAGCCTCTATCTTCGTCTTTTCGAGGAACTCACAAACGGTCTCGGTATCGAAATCGTCAAAGCCTTTCAGCTTCATATAGGCGGAGACGTGCAATCGGGATAAATCATTCTTGAACAAAACGGCGAACTCAGCATAGTAATCCGTCTTGGCGTTATCCTTGTAAATCCTAAGATTCCTAAGCTCCCAATAAAGTCTTAATGCCAAGGCGAAACCGGCTCCATAGCAAAATGAGAAGATGATATTGACCTTGACCGATGGAACGAGACAAGAGATGATAATGAAGCAAAGGGAGGCAATTCCGATACATTTGGTCTCCGAGGCAAAATGAATGGACTTCTTGAAGCCTAGTACGAGCCTAGTTAGCGTGAAGCTGACAAACACAAGAGAGAACTCGATTCCTTTTCCGAAGAAGATAGGCACTAAGGCAATACAGATGAGAGCTGCCGTTTGTTCGACGGCAACCCTCACTTTTAGAAGCCTAATCCTCTTCTGAATCTTCGACGACAAGTTGGGCTTCAAGCTCATCGATGTCGGGGAAGAGCCAAGCGCATCCGGGCCAATCCTGCATACCTTATCCTCCTCTTTCTCCTTGCCTATAATAAGCTCCGCCAGTTTCAGAGCCATAAACAAGGTTAAATCATATTCGATGTAGAGAGGTAGGAAAACAGATGAATCATAATAATGATACAAGCCGATAATTTCCGTTCTGAAATATCCAATGGCTTCATTGAATGAAAATGAGATTATTAGAGCGACAACAATATCCACGACAACTTTCCAATAAGGTCTTCTTTGATAGGATACAATAAATGAATAAGGTATTGTCAAGGTTAAATCTATCCATCCAGGTACAACTACTCCGACACTGGTAAGAGCGACGTTAAGCATAATGCTGAATAAGACATATCCAATCGTGAAGTACCATTTAGGAATCTTTCTTGAAGCAAACCATCCGATGATGCTAGCTTCTATTGTCGAGAATAGAATGCTGATTGTCGGCATCAGATGCCATTCCTCTATAACGCTCGGAACGTCCACTGATTTAATCTCAAAGGTCTTAATTCCGAAATGGGTAAGAGTTATGGCTATGGCATAAACCACGCATAGCAATCCTAGATTGACGGAAAGTATCCTAATCCATTCCCTTTTCGTTATTTGCATTTTGTTAATTTCCTTTCAATTGGATTAAAATGTTCTTGCATTTGGATTAAAGAACATTTATAATAAGTTAAGCTCAAATGAAGGAGGAGCTACAGAATGCTAGAGTTATTCAAAGTCAATGTCAATCCGCATCACCGCAAAACCGGTGATTGCTCGACAAGGGCGCTCTGCTCATTGCTCGGATGCAAGTGGGAGGACGCTCTCAGACTTCAGTGTGAGGAATCCATCAAGACCGGTTACGATGTTACCAGCCGTCAGGTTATGGAAGCTATCTTGGCAAAAGCGGGATGGTACAAGAGGCCTCAGCCTCGCAAGGGCGATGGCACCAAATACGAAGTTCGTGAGATGGATAATGTCGTTCATCCAGCATTGCTTGCCAAGGGAATCATCGTCAATGTAGCCTGCCATTATGTTTTCATCAGAGGTGGTACATATTGGGACACTTGGGACAGCGGATATCACGCTGTAGGAAATTATTTCGAATGGGCGCAGGATACACACGCCTTTGATGACCTTCCTAGACGTGACCTGAAGAAAGACAAGGTGATGGAGATTAAAATGAGAAAGAGAGTTCTCTAGTTCAATAAATGCCCTAGGTCGAAAGGCTTAGGGCATCTTTACAGATAAGAGTTATTATTTAGAATTTATTTTCCAATCAGCTTATTGAATTCGTCCACGGCATCCTGCTTCGTCTCATCGGTGACGGTCGGATTCTTCGGGTCATCACTGATATTCTTAATCTGCTTGGCAAGGCTTCCTGCCTGACCTAACGTGATGACACCTTCTCCAAGAGCGTAGAAAAGATTTGCGAAAGCACCTTCAACACAAGGATAGCCAGTTCCGAAATGGACAACTGCAGGGCAAATGAGGCTAGCGACATAGTGGCATAGAAAGGCGAGTCCGAAGGAGATGAGGATGATGGATTTGTTTGCCAGCTTCCGAAGCTTCTCGTTCTTGATTTTGCCTGTCAGCATTTTGAAAGGAATCTTGATAGCCTCGGTGAGGGCTAGGACGATGATGGTAATCACGAGCGTGACCCACCCATAGTTCTGAACAATGAAATTGACAAGGTCATTCATCTTGCTTACCTCTATTCGCTCAGCTGGTCAATCTGCGATTGGAGACTGGTAATCTCGTTCTCGTAGTTTGCCTTCACGGCAGCGGTAATGGCTTCCTTCTGGTCGGACTCAAACTTGGTCTTGGCGTCGTTGGCGTTCTTGGTCAGGTCGGCAATCTTGGCATTGGCCTCTGCCTGAACCTCGGCAATGGCCTTGTTCTTGGCGGCATCAATCTCCTGAAACTTCGGATTAACAACGGTAGACTTGTTGTGAGCAACGGCATCGGCTACGGCACTAATCTCTTCCGCCTTAATCTTGTTAAGCGCATCAGACAGAATTGTTTTCATCATATGTCTATCCCTCTCTATACTATTTTAGTATAAAATTAGTAGGAAAACAAGCTATTCCATTTCCTCAAAGGTGAATATGAAGTACCAATTCGAGGTTCCGGTAATATCCGAAGCCCCGGTAAGACGGTTGTATAGTGCTTCGCTAATGGAAAACGTCTCATAACCATCACTGTCGTAGGATGTGGAGGCGTCTGACCGCTTGGAAAGGCCGGATATCACAAGAGGATATCTTTCTTCAAAATCGGTTCCATATCTTACAAGAACCGCTTTTGTCAGAATAGGTTTCTTGAAATCATAGGTCGTTTGGAGACTAAGAGAAACGGCATTTTTAAGTTCAAATTTTATCACGGTCGAATGAACGGGCGAGGCATACTGATTTAAAAAGAAGGCATTGAAGAAATCGGATGCGTTTCCTAAGACCTTAATGGTCACTCCCTGAGCCTTTTTAATTGCCTTTGTCACCACGCTGTTTTGAACAGCGTTAGTGCTCGTCTCAGATAAAGCACTATCAATGGTCGGCTTATCAGTGAGGTCATTATAGGAGCCACTCGTAGCCACCTTCGCCAGACCGCCAATTGCCTTGGATACTGCCGAGTTGGCGATAGGATTGGCACTGGTATCGGATAAGGCGGTATCGATGGTCAGATTATTTTGCTTGGCGTTCAGGGCAGTCTGCACTGCAGTGGAAACAGGCTTGTCAAGGTCGCTGGTGTTATCCACATTACCTAAACCGACTGCTGACTTGGTAAGCCCGGTCTCGTGCACGACCTTTCCCTCGTAGGGCTGGTAGGGGAGAGCGACGGAACCATGATTAAGCATTATATATGCTGAACCATCAAAGACTTTTACCATTATTCCAATACTGGTTCTGCTTGTAAGTGTAAA
>LAHS01001020.1_pt1 | contig 20322 bp, 23 predicted proteins | sample 329651 | NCBI WGS metagenome assembly LAHS01 (sample SAMN03275699, study PRJNA271635) | activated sludge metagenome | isolation source: sample C-1 Sludge from hydrolytic chamber (first chamber) of Anaerobic... | reverse complement strand
AGCGGACAACAACGGCGCAGCAAAAAAGTGTTAGATTGATGGCCATCAATCTAACACTTTTTCTCTTTTTACTAACCAAAATACTTTACATAATTACAATATTGATCTTGTTTCATATTCAGATTTTCATATAATTTTCGGGCATGTACATTGTCCGCAGCCGTTTGTAGTGTCACATAACGTGCTGATTGCTGCTCACAATATTGAAACACTTTTTCCATCAATGCTTTGCCTACCCCTTGGCCTCTCGCTTCATCTGTGACATAGATATCATTAAGTATATAGGCACGCTGTAATGCGATGGAAGAAAACGTTGGGTACAGTTGTGCAAACCCTATTGATTTCCCATTTTCCACAGCAATAAAAATAATGGATTCTTTTAAAGCCATCCGTAATTGGATAAATGCTTTAGCACTACTAATATCGGATTCTAGTCCATAAAACTGCCGATACTCATCAAATAACACTGTTACATCTTCTAATTCATCCATTGTTGCGTGAAGTATTTCCATTTCATTCTTCTCCCCTTATGTCTACCCATGATGGTCTTAAAAATGTATGTAGCTAGTGTTCATTATAAAGGAAATGAAAGGATAAAGATATTATCAATAGGACTTCACTAGCCTTATGAGACATTCAAAAGGTGCCACCTTTGATGTCACGAAGGACTTCAAAAATAGCACCCTTTCTTTAATGGAAATATTGATCTACGCGTTGTATTACTTCATCAGCAGAAAGCCCAGCTGCATCAATAATAGGACCTGCCATAATAGGATCACTAATGCCCATCACATCTCTGTCTTGTCCTGTTATTACGCAAGCATCACATTTTTTTGCATCTGCTTCATTACGAAGCTGAATCACTTCATATCCTTTTGCTTTTAAAGCGTCTTCTACATTTGATAAAGATTGTTCAACACCAATAATTTTAGACATTCTTCTTCCACCTCCTATATGTTAATGTGCCATATAGGTTACCTAATTATTCACTTATTTCATATTTTATTATGTACAAATAACACAGGCTTCAGATAGCTACAAAATCACCTAAAAATATACATATAATCCAATTCCGTGTGATATACTGTAAAAAAGTTTTAACCTTTAATCACTAAGATGGGAGGATAAACATGATCTATAGTAAAACGGCCAAAACAATAGAAACAGAGCGCTTACTGCTTCGTCTATTTCAGGAATCAGATGCACAAGCAGTCAGCAATTATTGTAATAATTATAATATCTATAAAAGCACATTAAATTTACCTTATCCTTATTCATTAGAATGTGCGCTGACATGGATTGCAAATCATGAAAAGCATTATGATCAGGAGACTATGTATGAATTCGCTATAACAGACAAACAAAGCGGACAGTTATACGGGGCAATCGGTGTTTCCAATCATCCACAATATAAAAATGGTGAAATTGCCTATTGGATCGGTGAAGAACTTTGGGGCAATGGCTATGCAACTGAAGCCGCTAAAGCACTGATTGATTTTGTATTTACAGAGAAAAACTATCATCGTGTTTATGCTCGCTATTTTAAATCAAATCCCGCTTCTGGAAAGATTATGGAAAAGTGTGGTATGCAATATGAAGGTACTTTAAAAGATCATATTTATAAAAATAATACATTTGAAGATATTGTTTTTTACGGAATTATTAACCCAAAAGAATAAAGGGCAAACTAGGTGCTTACGTCACAAAACGTAAGCACCTTATTTAAGATCATCTAAAAAATCTTTACTAAAGCTTGTCTGTGATTGAAAAGATGATCGCTTAGCAATATCTGCTCCTCGTTTAATGATGCCTTTGCCAAATCGTTCTTCCATCTCATCTACTACCTTTAAAATCGGCTCCTCTTTGACATGCTCTTCAAAATTAAAAAATGTTAATTGTTGTGTCATTTCTTTCATATTGCTGACATTTGAAATGGTTACGCCTAATAATCGGACAGGCTCCTCATTCCAATGTTTTTGAAAAAGGCTCCATGCATGTTCAATAATATCCTCTTTTAAATAAATTGCATTGTTAACCGATTTACTGCGCGTATAGGTTTTCCAATTAGCTGTACGAATTAAAATACTCACCGTGACGCCAGCCAGTTTTTTAGCATTTAAACGATCTGCTACCTTTTCAGAAAGTATAGTAATTAGTTTATATAATTCATTTCTATCGGTCGTATCGTGCGAAAGTGTTGTCGAGTTCCCTACACTTTTCGTATCATATATTGCTTCGGGATCAACAGGTCGATCATCCTCACCATTCGCCTTCTGTTTCATGCGATAACCATTGATGCCAAATTGTTGCTTTAATAGCCGTTCATCCGCCACAGCTAATTCTCCAATTGTTTGTATACCCAACTTTTTCAACTTCTCTGCTGTACTTTTCCCAACTCCATGCATTTCTATGACATTCAATGGCCACAGTATAGATGGCACATCACGCTTACGTAATATGGTAATCCCCATCGGCTTTTTCATATCGCTTGCCATTTTCGCTAAAAACTTATTCGGTGCAACACCTATTGAACAAGGTAATTGTAATTCGTTCCAAATGCGATCTTGTATGCTTTGTATAAGTTCCATTACATTTTGCCCTTCTATCATAGGCAGTTGCATATACCCTTCATCTATAGAAACTGGTTGAAGAATTTCACTATATTCTTTTAATAAGTTAAAAAATGCTTTAGAAGCTGCTCGATATCGCTCAAAATTTGGTGGAAGGACAATTAAATCAGCACATTTTCTTCTTGCCTCACCGACGTTCATCGTTGTATAAACACCATTTTTTCTAGCTTCATAGCTACATGTAATCACGATACCTCTTCGCTCTTTTGGATTACCTGCAATAGCGATTGGTTTTCCTTTTAATGAGGGATCGTAAATTTGTTCCACAGAGGCATAAAAGCAATTCAGGTCAATATGTAAAATAATTCTTCCTTTATGCATTTTCTTTCACCTCATTAATTATTATCTACAAAGAAAGAATGTATCGTTTCTTCGTCATGCTAATCCTTCAACTTAAACTTTATCTATAGTTTATCACATATAAGAACTTTTGTTCCTTTTTTCACCGACTTGCTTTTTTTGCGGCAAAAAAAGTGCAGGTAATGTACAATGATTGCACAATAGCTGCACTGTTATTTTATGTTGTATAGGAACCATTAATTTTCACATAGTCATAGGACAAATCACAACCCCATACAGTAGCTTCTTCCTTGCCTAAGCCGAGCGATACTTTAATCTGGATCTCAGAATTCTCAAGATAATCTTGGATAACAGATAAATCGACGGAATCGATTGGTTTCCCTTGATAAATTAACGTTTCACCAAAATAGATGGAGATGTTTTCAGGATTTAGTTCAACTTCATCTTCACATTTACCTATCGCCATAGCAATACGTCCCCAATTGGCATCTTTTCCAAAAATAGCAGTTTTCACGAGTGGCGAATTCACAATACTTTTAGCCACTTTTTTTGCTTGTACAAAGCTCGATGACTCATTGACAGTGACTTCAACTAATTTTGTAGCGCCTTCCCCATCACGGGCAATTTCTTTTGCCAAGTCAATGCTCATGTTATTTAACGCTTCAGTAAATTGCTTAATATCAACTTCCCCTGCTAATCCATTCGCCATAATGGCTACTGTGTCACTTGTACTCGTATCGGTATCGACACTAACCATGTTAAATGAATGATTCACGGCTTCTTTAAAAATTGTTTGTAAAGTCGTGGCGGGAATTTCAGCATCTGTCACAAAGTAAGATAACATCGTAGCCATATTCGGCTCTATCATACCAGAACCTTTTGCAATACCAACTAATGTAGCATTACCGACTTTGCATATTTTACATTTTGGATAAGTATCTGTCGTCATAATTGCTTGTGCTGATTTTTCTAAGCCTCCTTCTACTAACTGTTCTTTAAGATTGATGATTCCATTTCTTATTTTATCCATCGGTAATTGATGCCCAATTACACCTGTTGAAGAAGGTAAAATATTTTCAGGTGCAATTGCTAACTCGTGTGCGACCAAGTTGACAATTTCTTGAACATTACGAATCCCTTCTTCTCCTGTTGCTACGTTCGCATTTTTACTATTAATGACAAAACATTGTAATTTACCATTCGCTACATTTTGCTTTCCGATAGGGATAGGCGCACCACAAAATCTACTTTGTGTAAACATAGCAGCTGCGTTTGCTACAGTAGAAGACATAATAACCGTGAAGTCTAGCGTATCATCTTTAATACCGAGGTTCTTCACACAAGTATAAAATCCCTTCGGCATCAATGTTTGCATATCACTTTCTTTTTTCCCTAGTTCTTGCATTGCCTTTTCCTCCTTTTCAACTTTTAGTCTGCAATTTCCAAATATTTAACCATCGCTACTTCATCGCAATTATTAATTTTGGGGCAATTCACGCAATCCGTCCAAACCTTTTCTGGCAAATCATCTCTTTTGACAATTTGAAATCCAAGTTTTGAAAAAAACTTTACTTGATAAGTTAAAGATATTAATCTTTCCACCCCTAATTTGGGACTTTCCTGAATGATATGTTCCACTAACATTCGACCGATTCCTTTTTGTTGGTAATCTGGATCTACAACTAAGGAACGAACTTCTGCCAAATCTTGCCCTAATACATGTAATCCTGCTACCCCAACAACCTTATGATTATCCTTGACAACATACAAGCACTGTAACTGTTGATAAATTGATAATAAGGAACGAGGTAATACAATCTCTTTATCTGCGTAAATTTTGATTAATTCATAAACAGGCATAACATCAGCTGTTGTAGCACTATATATTTTCATAGATTTCTCCTTCTTCTAAAAAATTAATATGTTATAAATATGCACTAAACTGATTTAAAATGCAATTTGTTTTTGTGGAAATTTACAGAATATTTGGAGCGCGGGTAAAAGTTTGTGATTCGCGGGTAAACCTTTGCGAAACGCGGGTAAATGTCTCTCATTCGCGGATAAACCTTTGGAAAACGCGGGTAAATGTCTCTCATTCGCGGGTAAACCTTTGCGAAACCCCGCTGTTACGCTCAACAGTAAAAAAGTGTTAGATTGCATGCAATCTAACACTTTTCCCTTCCACTCATTCACTGTTAATCTACAAACGCGTAGTCACCATTACTTTCAAGCAATTCCTTTAATACCGTTAAAGCTTGCTCAAGTTGCGTGCTATTTTCTGGTGCCGTAATTGCCAATCGTACAGCATTTACTGGTTTAGCATTACCTACTGCAAAACGTTCTGCTGCATAGACTTGGACGCCCGCTTTCGAAGCAAGTAATTCAAACTGCACGCCAGTAAATTTTTTAGGCAATAGAAGCCATCTAAACATGCACTCAGCATCACCTAAAATATTGTATTCCCCTAAATACTGATTCACCAGCGCATTTTGTTGTTTAGCATATAAGCGATGTTTCTCTAATATCGTTTGCGCAACACCATCTTGAATTAGTCTTGCTGTAAGCTCCACCATTACAGGTGATACCGAAATATTGATATTATATAGTGTTTCAATAATTTTCTTTCTTAATGCACTAGGCGTCACAATAAAGGATAACCTTAAACCAGGTGATATCGTTTTGGACACGCTGGCAATATACACTACCTTTTCCGGTGCATAAAAGGCGATTGGTGCTAGTGGCTGCTCCTTCAAGAAGCTATAAATCGCGTCCTCTATCACGATCAACCCTTTTTGCCTTGCCACTTCTGCTATCATTTTTCTTGTTTCAACAGACATCGTATGGGTCGTAGGATTATGAAAATCTGGAATCACATAAAGACCTTTAATATGTTCATTTTTACAAGCATACAATAAACCTTCTTTTGTCATCTCTCCATTTTTTTGCTGAATGGCTACTAGTTGAATACCAAGCATATTAGCCGCCGTTTTGATTCCTGCATATGTAATGGGATCTGTTCCAATACGATCACCTGGATGAAATAAAGCGGCTAATGTGCCGACAATTGCATTTTGACCTCCTGCACCAAGCAATATTGGTTGATCCGTTTGAAATCCAACTTTTTCTAAAAGTTTTGCTGCTGCTTCAGTTTGCCATGCATTCCCTTCTGGTCGACCATATTGAAATAATTTGCTGACATTAGAATCATTGAGCATTTTCTTCATATAACGTGTTATTTCTTCATTCGCATAGGCATCTGGTAAAACCGAACCTAATTCAATCAAATGAGCGGCATTGCTTGTCGGTAATAAAATTTTATTTGCCGCTGCATCAGAAGAAACAAATGTACCACTCCCGATCGATGCATAAATTAGTCCCTTTTGTCCGCACAGCTTAAACGCACGTGTAATTGTACTTAAATTGACATCTAAAAAATCAGCCAGTTCGCGTTGCGGTGGCAACTTGGTCCCTGGCAATAAAACGCCTTCTTTAATATCCTGTTCTAACTGCTCAGCAATTGCGATATAAATTGGCGCTGAAATATTGCTTATATTGGGCTTCCAGCTCATAGGGTATTCATCAAATGAGTTAAATGGCATGCTCTAACCCCTTCCATTTGGCTTTGCATACAATATATAATTGTCTTGCATACAATCATAATATTGTATGCAAATGATTACAATGCTATAATTTTTAAAAAATCAGAAAAAGGGACCGATAAAATTATGCAATATTCTGAAAGAATCTTAAACACACCATCTTCATTCATCCGTAATATTTTGAAAGTAACGGATGCCGAGGATGTCATTTCCTTTGCAGGCGGGCTACCAAACCCCATCTCTTTCCCAATCGATGCATTAAAAGCATCTGTTGACCATGCGATTAGTGAAAATGGCAGTCGATTATTCCAATATTCATCTACACAAGGCTATGCACCTTTACGTGAATACATCGCAGCTAAATACAAGCGTGTTCATGGGTTAGATATTAGCGCAGATGATATATTGATTACAACTGGTTCACAGCAAGCACTTGAACTGATTGGTAAAGTACTTATTAATAAAGGGGATGGCATTGTCATTGAGGAACCAGGCTATTTAGGCGCGATTCAAGCATTCACATTAAGTGAGCCTAATTTCTATGGTGTAACCCTTGAAAACGATGGCCTTAATTTAAAAGAATTAGAGAATGCTTTACAGCAGCCAAACGTGAAATTCATCTATACAGTACCTAACTTCCAAAATCCAACGGGTCTTACGTATTCAAAAGAAAAACGTCAACAAATATATGACATAATTGCTAAATACGATGTAGCATTAATTGAAGATGATCCATATGGAGAATTACGCTTCCAAGGTGAACCACTTCCTTATATCGGTGCCGGAAAACTCGAAAATAGTATTTTACTAGGTTCTTTCTCTAAAACAGTTACACCAGGTATGCGCCTTGGCTTTATTATTACAAAAAACAAAGAGCTAATGAAACATATTGAAACAGCAAAGCAAGCGACTGACCTTCACACAAACATTTTCTCTCAATATGTGATTTACGATTACTTAGCAAATAATGATTATACAGAGCACGTAAAAAAAATTATTACTTTGTATAAAAATCAATCTGATGCAATGCTAGATGCGATGCAGGAATTTTTCCCAGCGCACGTTGAATACACTCGTCCAGAAGGTGGCATGTTCATTTGGGCGACAATGAATAACGGTGCTACAGCATTGGATGTCTTTAACAAAGCAATGGAACAAAAAGTCGCTTTCGTTCCTGGCGATCCTTTCTATACATCTAAAACAGGTGTTAACACGATGCGTCTGAACTATACAAATGCAACGCCAGAAATTATTCGTGAAGGCATTAAGCGTTTAGGCAGTATTTTATAATGTAAAAATCGTATGAACGCTATCCATAAGCGCTCATACGATTTTTTATCTTTCATGCGGATAATAGATGGTCATGCCTAACTTCGTTAATGTATCACCTGCATTACGATAGTCATGCGGTCTGTCAGCTTTAAATCGGATGGAATCACCACTTTTTAATGTGTAGTTATGGTCATTGACCCGAATCATTAATTCTCCTGCAAAAACGGTAATAAATTCTTCTGTGCCTTCTTTATGACCTTCAGCACTTAATTGACCACCTTGATCAATCTCGATTGTATAGATTTCAAAACGACTATCTTCTTGAAATGGAAAATTTGGATACACTCTATATTTCCCATTATCTTCTGATAATACTTGTATATCCTTTTTCAGCACGACTTCTGTTTCCGACTGTGGTTGATGGATAAGAGCCGTAAAGGAAACCTTTAAACCTGTTGCGATTTTCCAAATAGTTGTAAGCGTTGGACTAGACTCTCCTCTTTCAATTTGCCCAATCATCGTTTTACTAACGCCACAGAGCTGAGACACTTTCTCTAAACTAAGTTTTTCTCTTTCTCGAATAGCTTTTAAATTTCTTGCGAAAATTAAATGAATTTCCTCCAAAACAAGCACCCCTTAAAAAAATGTACAATATAACGACCATAAAGTATAATAAAAAGTAGGACGTTATATTGTTTATTTCAGACATTATAACATACAAATAACAAGGAGGTCTAAAATGCCTTACATATCCTTTTTAGTATTCGTAATCATTACAAGCTTTACACCAGGACCGAACAACATCATGGCAATGGCCTATGCCAATCAATATGGTTTGAAAAAAACTATGCAATTTTGTCTCGGTGTTGGCATGGGCTTCTTTACAATAACCGCTTTAAGTAGTTTTTTTAATGTAGTTCTTAGTCAAATTATGCCCATTATTACATTGCCACTTACGATTTTAGGGGTAGGCTATATGTTGTATTTAGCTTTCAAAATTGCGACAATGAAAGACCATGAAGATTCGGATACTAACCATCTTGAGGAGCATAAACGAAACCTTTTGCTACTTGGAGCCTTCCTCCAGTTCATTAATCCAAAAGGAATTTTGTTTGGCATTACGGTCGTTGCTACCTATATTTTGCCGTATTACACTTCCTATATGAGTTACATTTTGTTTGCATTATTTTTAGGGTTTGTCGGGATTATCAGTACATTTAGCTGGGCTCTATTTGGCTCCACTTTTCGAAAAGTACTTTTACAGTATCGCCAACCATTTAATATTGTTATGGCAATTTTATTAGTTTACAGTGCTTTTTCCATACTTTTTCACTAAAAACCCCCTCATTGTACGTTATATTGTACAATGAGGGGGTTTGTTAGATTTATAACGAAACTATTTTGTATATGTTAATACGGCATTTTTCTTAAATTTGGCTAATGCGGCTGTTGCCTCATTTTTGTTCGTATATTCAAAAATACGCACATTTTTTTTCTCAAAAACTGTAATAACCCACATCTTAACCTCTCCCTTACCTATTATTTTTGTAATATAACAATCACCTAACATGTGATACAAAGAACAAACTGTCTTATAACAACTCTTGCTAATTTTCATTTTACGCTCTTTTTTTCAAAAATAAAGCTTTATGTGAAGCCCTTCACAAACTGTTCAATTTCAAAACGCTTTCATTGAACATTTTGTGAAAACCATCATTTTATAGGTATATAATCGGAACCATTTTTACCATCCTTCGCTTCATATTGACCAATAAAAAAACCGTCTGTGCGCCTTTTCCACGACGCTCAAACGGTTTTAGGTAATCATATTGTGTAGTAGTAGATTTTATTTCATAATGATTGTTTGAATTAAGAACAAAATGCTTCTTCTTGCTTTTGTGTCAGCTCGATTTCAAAGCCCAAATCTTCAAGCATACGATAATCGCTATTCGCTTCTTGTCCTTCTGTAGTCAAGTAATCCCCAACAAAAATACTATTTGCTGCATACATTCCAAATGGCTGAAGGAATCCTAAATTGACTTCCCGACCACCAGAAATTCTAATTTCCTTCGAAGGATTCATATAGCGGAATAGCGCTAATACTTTTAAGCAATAGCGAGGATTTAAGTCCTGTGTTCCTTCAAGTTTTGTCCCATCAATTGCATGTAAGAAGTTAACTGGAATTGAATCCGCGTCCAACTGATGTAATGCACGTGCAATTTCCACGACATCCATTTTCGTTTCTTTCATGCCAATTATGGCTCCAGAGCATGGGGAAATACCATGTTTCTTTACGACCTCAACGGTATTAACACGATCCTCATATGTGTGCGTCGTCGTAATATAGGAATGGTGACGCTCTGATGTATTTAAGTTATGATTGTAGCGATCAACACCCGCTTCTTTTAATTGTTGTGCTTGTTCTTCTTTTAGTAAACCTAAGCAAGCGCAAACTTTTAAGCCATATTTTGCTTTAATTTCTTCAACGGCTTCACTCACTACATTGACATCTTTACGAGTCGGCCCACGTCCGCTTGCGACGATGCAATACGTACCAATTTTATTTTCAAACGCACGCTTTGCCCCCGCTAATATTTCCTCTTTTGTAATGAACGGATATTTCTCAATAGGAGCGGTCGATTTAGATGACTGCGAGCAATAGCCACAATCCTCTGGGCAATAGCCACTTTTAGCATTCATAATCATATTTAACTTTACTTTTTTGCCGTAATAGTGCTTACGAATGGCAAATGCGCCGTCCATTAGCTTTAAAATATCATCATCATCACTATTTAAAATGGCAAGTGCCTCATCATCGCTAATTACCTTGCCTGCAATCACTTCATCTGCTAATTGTAACCAATTCACTAAACATTCTCCTTTTCAATTTGCACAAGTTTTATAGCTCTAGCGGAACGAAATACTTTGTATAGGCGTTCAGCTAAAAGGGCAGAAGCAATTGCTAAGCAAAAGTCTGCAACAATACTATTGACAAAGCCTACTAAAAATACATGAGACCAGCTTGATTTCATGTTTAACCATAGATTTAATGCTACATATAAATAAGGTACTGCGACTGCATAAATAATAATAAGCCCTATAATATTGGCAACAATAAAATGTTTTTTCGTTGGTGATTCTACTCGATCAATCATATAGCCGATTACTAATGCAGCAAGAGCAAATCCTATTAAGTAACCAAAAGTCGGCTGCAATACATATGTAATGCCTCCTCCTTGTGTAAAAACTGGCAAGCCAACTAAACCTATTCCTATGTAAACTAGCTGACTTTGAAATCCATTGCGACCACCGAGTAAGCAGCCCGCTAAAAAGACAAAGACAATTTGTAATGTAAACGGCACGAGCGGTAATGGAATTTTAATAAAGGCACCAACGGCTGTTAATGCAGCAAACATCGCAATCATCACAAGTGATAACGTTGACTGTCGTTTCAACATGCCCTCATCCCTCCCGCTCTTCAAAAAATTGCACAATTGTATCTTTTGTTGTTTGAATCATAAATTGCATTTCGTCGTCCGTTATAATATATGGTGGCATGAAATACAAAACATTCCCAAGTGGACGAATCAGTAACCCTTTTGCTAAAGCCCTTTTGTATATTTGATAGCCAATGCGCTCCTCACTCGGTAATGGCTCTTTCGTATCGCGATTCGCCACAAGTTCAATCGCCCCGACAAACCCAACTTGCCGATATTCACCAACAAAGGGTAACTCAGCAAAAGCCTCCAACGCTAGCTTTCGCATGCATTCGCCTTTGTCTTGCACAACATCTACATACTGTTCCTCTTCAAATATCTCCAATACCTCTAGAGCTACACGGCAGGCAAGTGTATTCCCTGTGTAACTATGTGAATGTAAAAACGCCTTCATCGTGGCATAATCATCATAAAATGCCTGATATACTTCATTCGTCGTCATTACGACAGACAGTGGTAAATACCCACCTGTTAAACCTTTTGATAAACACATAAAATCCGGAGAGATATTAGCTTGCTCACAGGCAAAAAGTGTACCTGTTCGTCCAAACCCTACAGCAATTTCGTCTGCAATTAGATGAACATCATATTGCGTACATAGTTCACGTAAACGTCGCAAATAAATAGCTGGATACATTTTCATCCCTGCTGCCGCTTGAATGAGTGGCTCAATAATAACCGCCGTAAGTTCCTGATGATGCATGCGCAACTGATCTTCTACAAAACTAATACATTGGGCATGGCAACTATCCGGATGATGCTTAAATGGGCAACGGAAACAATCTGGGCCTTGTGCTCGTACCGTATCTAGTAACAGTGGTTGATACACTTCGTTATAAAGATCTACCCCACCGACAGATAAAGCACCTAATGTTTCACCATGGTAGGCATCCGTTAATGCCAAAAAGCGTTTTTTTTGCGTTTTCCCCGTTTGCATATGATATTGAAAACTCATTTTTAAAGCGACTTCTATAGCAGATGAGCCATTATCTGCAAAAAATACTTTTTGTAAACTTTGTGGTGTTAAAGCTACTAATTTTTGCGCGAGTTTAATCGCTGGCTCATGTGAAAAATTCGCAAAAATTGTATGCTCCAACGTAAATGCTTGTTCACTTAATGCTTGGCTAATACGTGGATTGGCATGTCCAAATAAATTGACCCACCATGAAGATACCGCATCAAGATAGCGTTGATTATGTTCATCATACAACCATACACCCTCGCCTTTTTTAATAACGATTGGTGGAAAAGCCTCATAATCTTTCATTTGGGAGCAAGGATGCCAGACATGTTGTAAATCTTTTTCTTGTAGCTTAGTTAATACTTGTTTCACGTCTAATCAGCCTTTCAAACAATGATGTGCCCGTAATTGCATACGCACTAATGTCCGACAGCTCTTCCAGCTTTGGTATTGTCATATAGGGCAATGTATAATATTGTAAAATCGTTTGGATATTGTCTTGCTCCATCCTGCTCCCCATATCACCGTTAAATACAAGACCAAGCACTTCAATTTGCCGTGTAGTCAATGCTTCTAACGTTAAGAGCGTGTGGTTAATTGTTCCTAGTGCTGTTCGTGTAACCACGACAACGGGTAGTTTACTTTCAACAATGACATCCAACAGTGTCGTTTCGCCACATGCATCTAATGGTACAAAGAGCCCACCTGCTCCTTCACAAATAACAACATCCCAAGTTTGCTGTAAAAGTTGCATTTGCTTTAATAACTGCTGCGTGTCAATTTGCTGCCCCTCCAGTTGAGCCGCAAAATGTGGCGATGCTGCTTCTTTAAATGAATAACCATTTAAATTCTCTCTGTCTAGCAATTGCAAAGAATATTTTTCATACATCGCTGTGTCGAAGTAATAGGCTTGTTCGCCATCATATACTTCACCAGTTTGCACTGGTTTATAAGGCGTTACTCGTATGCCCTGTTTTTGCAAATTACGCATTAATAATGTGGTGACAAATGTTTTTCCAACATCTGTATCTGTTCCAACAACCCAAAAGTGTTGCAACTGTACCTCCCCCTCTTTTAAGTTAACCAACTATATTTTTTAAGTTAACACATTATTTTTCCTTTTGTAAATGCCTTTTTTTGCATTTTTACAAAAATGATTAAGATAATGCCTTATTCGAGGGTATTCTATCCTAAATTCCACCCAATTGAACGGTGATACACCCCGTTTTATCAACGTTATGTTATTTCCCAAGAAATATTAAAGGGTTTTTATCATACGCTGTAGTATTAATCAAAACAGGGGGTGGCAAAATGTTTGGACTATTTAAAGAGACAGAGAAAAAGCTAGATACATATGAACACATGAGCAGTATTTTAAATACTTTGCTTACTTACGAAATACGAGAGTTACCTATGCGCTATGAATTTTGGTATCGTGTAGCTATTCGGCAAGAAGAATATCGAACATTGCAAGCAGAACATCGAGAAAAAATCTCAATGCATACAGCCATAGGAAGGTTTCATCAAGTTCAATATGAGGATACGAAACAGAAGTGTGCAAAGCTTGAACGACTGACGGATATTTATAAGTTATTGTGTATCGAGGAAGAACATCAAACATTGAATCATCGTCTATCTTTCCACAAGGAAGCAATAGAGGAAATTTATGAGCATGTGCAAAGGAAACACCTTTATACGTATTGCGACTCCGTACAACGTCAATTTTGGGATGCCGTTAGTGAAGACATACTAAAAGCAATTGCCCATCTAGATTAACACTAGATGGGCAAACCACTTGATTTATAGTTTTAAAACTTTATCTATTTCTTTTTCAATTAAACATTGAAGTCGCACTTTATCCATTGGTACTAAGCCCATTAAAACATGCAGGGCAAGTCCATCAATAAATGCATGTAAATGGACAATTTCATCGTGCACTACTAGTCCATCTTGCAGTAAATTTTCATGTTGTAAATAGGCAAATATCTTTTCAATACCACTCAATATATGTTCTTCTGTTGGTTCTCCACTGCGCACCTTATATGAGACAAACTCTAGCCAAACTTGCATTTCAATAATATGTTGTTCAGAGATTGGCACGAGCTCCAAAAGTACTGCTACAATTATTTGCTTAATCGGTAGTGGCTTTTGTAAATGCTGGGCAATACGCTCATTTACTTGCTGCTCTACTAACTCCATCGCAAATACGATTAATTCCTCATGCGTGTTAAAATAGTAACGAACAGCACCTAATGATAAATTTGCCTCCTTTGCTATTGAACGTACTGTAGCACCTCTAAGTCCATCCCTAGCTATTACATTCCACGTGGCTTTCGCGATACTCGCTTTTCTTTCTTGATGATTCACTATTTTAGGCATACTTCAAGTATAGACTATTTTAATACATTTGTATTATTTAAAACTTTATGGTAATTTTATTTAATACAACTGTATCAAAATAATGGAGGGTTTTTATGATTGCTTGGATTATCGCTGCAGAAATAGCATTTTGGATTGTCATATTAATAGCTTTGGTTTGTAGATACCGTTTTAACAAGCCAAAACTAAGCATTTTCTTTTTTGCGCTTACACCTGTTATAGACCTCCTATTAATCTTGCTAACTGCTATGGACTTAAAAGCTGGTACACCAGCATCCGCTTCACATGGTATTGCCGCCATCTATATAGGTGTCTCAATTGCCTATGGGAAGACCATGATTACTTGGGCAGATGAAAAGTTTCAACAATGGTTTTTAAAAGTTCAGATTGAAAAACAGCGGTTAACAGGATTGGCGAAAGGGATCCATGAAATAAAAATGCTCGGTTTACATGTTCTCGCCTACATCATTAGTACGAGTTTATTGTATGCGATGATTGTATTTATTGGTCAACATACCGATACGTCTTCCCTACTACAAGTAATGAAAATTTGGGGGATTGTTTTAATAATTGATGCCGTTATTAGCCTTTCTTATGTCATTTTTCCTAGTAAAAAATAACAGTCTTGTTCTCTTGCCCCTTGCATGTAGTAGGAAGGGATTAATTGGGTAGGAATTAATCGTGCAATACATAAAGGTGTATTTAAAAACGAAACATTGTTTAGAGCTAACAACACAACAAGCCTCGCACATCGTTGTGCAAGGCTTTAGTTGTTTACTGCCCTTTATTTTCCTCCATGCCTCGGCGTAATATGTCTCGTAATTCCTGTACTTGATCGACTTTGATTGCCACTTTGTTATACCGCTTTTTCAGACCTAACATAAATGTTACTTCCACCGGTTCTTTCATCTGCAATATCATGTGTGGATAGGCTTCTCCAAAATCACGTGCTATAAAATCCATTGTATCTTTCGACAATTTTTCTTTTAACAGTTCTGGGTTTTCTTCCACTTTTTCAATCGCATCGAAGCGAATGGTCGCTCGTTTCATTAAACCTAAAGATAAATATAATGAATCAGAGGTTGCATAAATAGGATTTAAGCGAACTGCCTGCATATCAGCTATAAAAAATAAGACAGAGTAAATATTTATGATAAGTAATAGGATGGATAATAGCATGGATTTTTCATGAAGCCACCAGTGGATACCAATAGTCTCTATCACGATGGCATGAATCATCATCATCTGAAAGGCGATATAGCTAGAGTTTTTATGTAACGTTAATCCCGCCCGTTCTTTTCGCTTCCAACTTGCAAATCCGTAGTAAAGAACGAGTAAATCTGTACACAGCATCTGTATAATCCGATACTTTGGAGCATGTTTTTCAACTGCTTGTGGAAAAGAAAAAATGTCTGGTAAAGAACTTGCCCGCACATCCGCTAAAATTTTAGGTAGATAATATACTAACGTTGTGACAAATAATAGTTCGATAACGATTAGTGCCCCTTCAACTGCAAATCCAGCCCATGTCACCGCCACATACGGTTGCAAATGATCCATTGGAATAATGAAGCGTGCAGCAATACAACCTGTTGCGGCCAAAACAATCGCATACTTAATAGAAAACTTTCGTTTATACAGCATAAATAGCACTGGTATTACGACGATAAAGTCGAGTAATGAGCCAAATACAACGCCCGCTGTGTCTGCGGGTAAAATGGACATGCCAAATCCCGTATTATAAAGCGAGTAGTTGCTAATTAATACAATGGCTAAAAACGCCATCCAGATGTTTTGTTTCTTTTTTAAGACCATCATTTCGAATCTCCCCTTTTAGGTGTCAGACTATTGCACGTATCGACATTACTTTTGTTCTATTTCCTCTATCATGCCTTCTTGCAAAACAATGTTATTTAATTTTTGAATAATCTCCTTCAATTGAACTAATTCTGATCGTTCCAGTTTCGAGTAATACTTGGCAATAATATAGCGCTTTATTTCTTCTTCCCGCTCGAAATACTGAATACCCACTGTATCTAAGTGGACAAAAATTTCACGGCGATTTTTAGGGTTAATTTGTCGCATTACATATTGTTGTTCTTCAAGTTTACTTACGAGTTGACCAACAGCACTTGAAGTAATATTCAAATAGTGAGCAATTTGTCCAATGGTTACACTTTTATTTTTATGGATAAAATCCATCAGTATCATTTGCTTTGTAGACAAATCATCTGTTACTAAATGCTGATGGACTTTTATAAAATGGCTATCCATCGAGTAAATCGCATCGTTAATTTCCTGTACGAGTTTATATAATGCGTCATCATGTTGGTCCATACAAAATCATCCTTTTTTAAGTTAGGTTAATAGTTAAGTTAACTTTAATATTAAGTTTATTTTAAAATAACGTGCATCATTTGTAAACAATTTACAAGGAAAGCAAAGTTTTTTTTGTATGAGCATGTCATGAAATATTCACTTTTCTCCGCACACTACGTATTGCGCTGTTCAACTAAAAATCTTTTGCGATACGCATGTGGTGAATAACCCGTATATGCTTTAAAACGCTCAATATAGTAACTAACTGTACTAAAGCCTGTGTCTGATGCAATAAAGGTGATGGGTTTGTCACTATCGCGCAACAATTCCATACTTTTTCTTAAACGGTAATGTAATAGATACGTAAATGGTGTCATACCGACTACTTTTTTAAAAAAACGACTGCATTCTGCCCTGCTTATAAACACATGTGCAGCTAATTTTTCCAGGGTTATTTTTTCTTGATAATGACGATGAATGTAGTCAAGCATTTCTTTTGCACGCTCATGTTGCACGATCATAGAAGCATGTATCGTTTCCTCAGTAAGCTTCGATTGCATTAAAATAGCCTCCCAAATCGATAACAATGCCCTCCACACCTGAAATTCAAAAAAGGCATTTCGTTCCTTTAATAATTGGGCAACACATTCTACAGCTTGTGCTAGCTCACCGGAAAGCTTAACAAATGGTAGTCTATTATTAGCTATATATGGTTGCACATATTTAGATGTCAACACACTCCCTTCATGTCCGCCTAAAAATTTCGGATCAACATTTATACAAAACAGCAACGACTGGTCCACCTCATTTGGTTTCGCTTCATGTAAACATGCTGCATTGACAAATAGCCCTTCTCCCGCCTCAAGCAGTATGATGTCCGCACCTACACGATAGTTGACACGTCCACTTTTGACATAGACGAACTGTATTTCTTTATGCCAATGTAATGGCAAAAAATCCAACCCATCTACTTGTAATGTCGTTTCGTATAAAGCAATTGGAAATGCATTCGAACCATGTATCGTTAATTCTTGTAAATCCTTCGCTACTTTAATATGCGTCAATGTCAATGCAAACACCTCAATATATTGATAGTTTAAACCGTTAATACGATATTTTTTACAATGAAAATTATATACTATTTTTTTATATTGATAGTTTAGGAGATGCTATAAAATGAATCAACAACAAAATAAAAACCGTGCTTTTGGTTTTATGCTTGTCATCCTCGGGGCAAGCTTTTGGGGAATTGGCGGAACAGTTGCGCAAAAACTATTCCAGCAAGAACATATTGAAGTTGGTTGGCTCGTATCGAGCAGACTGCTTGTTGCCGGTATCTTGTTAATTGCCATTTACAAAATAACACATTGTCACCAATCCATTTTTGTTATGTGGCGAACAAAGCAAGATGCATTCAGACAAATTCTCTTTAGTCTACTGGGTATGCTTGCTGTGCAATATACATATATGATGTCCATTGCAATCGGAAATTCTGCTGTAGCGACTTTATTACAGTATTTAGCGCCACTTTTCATTATCAGTTACTATATTATTAAAAAATACAGTAAACTCACCAAACAAGATGGCATTGCTGTATCACTTACACTAATCGGTACGACTTTATTGCTAACAAACGGTTCATTTTCCACGCTTTCTGTTCCGTTTATGAGTGTATTTTGGGGTGTGTTATCCGGTCTGGCTGTCGCTTTTTATACATTGTATGCCGTACCGCTTTTACAACAATTTCATTCTTTACTTGTAGTCGGTTGGGCGATGCTCATTGGGGGTGTCACCATGAGCATATTCTATCAACCATGGCACATTGAGCTATCGACCTGGACATTTGCGACTACTGCTTATTTTTTCTTTATCATTATTTTTGGTACGATGCTTGCATTTTGGTTTTATATTGCTAGTTTGCATTACCTATCCCCAAAAGAAACAAGCTTACTTGGTAGTTTGGAACCTTTAATGGCCGTCATCACAAGTGTTCTTTGGCTACAAATTCCATTTGGGGGCTTCCAAATGATTGGCACATTACTGATTCTATGTATGATTTTATATCTTACAGTGTTTCAGAAGAAAAACTTAGAATTGTAATTTAAACCCAGTTTAATAGTAAATAACTCTGAAATTTGATTATTCAAAAAATAATTAGTCGTAAACTACTATACGAGAACATTTCCATCATGAAATTATATATAAAATTTACATATTTCGTATATCTTTTCTCCTTGTTTGTCCAGTATACTAAAAAATATCAAGAAGTTAAGGAGGCTATCAATGAATAAAAAAGTTATTTTCTTCGAAGTACAAGGCGGCACTGACAAGGGACCTGACGGCTACAGACTTGATACAATGCCGATGGTCAATGCACTTAAACAACGTGGACAAGATGCGGAAGTAATATTTTTTGAAGTAACAAAAAAGGACGAAATTTTTGACTACGTAAAAGAAAATGGCGTTGCCTATGTATCTCGCATTAATCCTGGTAATTTAGAACATGAGGAAGAATATTTCGAGATGCTACGAGAGTTATGTGCAGCAGGTGTTATTGGCATGCCTCATCCGGATGCAATGATTGGTTACGGTTCGAAAGATGTATTATCGAAATTAGTATCTACAAATTTAGTACCAGATGATACATTTGCTTATTACACGATTGAGGCATTTAAAGCACAATTCCCTACTTCCCTTGCACTGACGGAACGTGTCTTAAAGCAAAATCGAGGTTCAACTGGCGAAGGTATTTGGCGAGTAAAATTAGTCGAGCCCCTTGCTGCTGGCATAACAGAAGTACCTCTTGATGCCAAAATTAAATGTACTGAAGCAAAAGATAATCATGTAGAGTATTGGGAGCTAGGTGCATTTATGACGTTTTGTGAGCAGTACATTACAGGCTCAAATGGAATGTTAATTGATATGCGCTTCCTTCCTCGTATTACTGAAGGCGAAATCCGCTTATTTATGTTGCGTGACAAACCCGTTCACGTGGTACATAAAAAACCAGCCGATACTGAAGATGCCTTTAGTGCTACACTTTTCTCTGGTGCGCAATATCGCTACGATAAGCCAGAAGATTGGGAACAACTTGTACAAAACTTCTTAACACAGTTACCACTCGTTACCAACTTATTAGGTAATTATGATTTACCACTTATTTGGACAGCCGATTTTATGCTAGATACAAATGAGGCAGGCGAAGATTGCTATATTTTAGGTGAGATGAATTGTTCTTGCGTAGGCTTCACTTCTGAACTCACTTTGGCACATCAAGTAGCGGAAGAAATCATCGCTTGCATTGAGGAACATCGCACAATTTCAGCATAACGATGATGACAACTTAAAAAGAGGCTGGGACATAA
>LAHS01000255.1_pt1 | contig 20350 bp, 11 predicted proteins | sample 329651 | NCBI WGS metagenome assembly LAHS01 (sample SAMN03275699, study PRJNA271635) | activated sludge metagenome | isolation source: sample C-1 Sludge from hydrolytic chamber (first chamber) of Anaerobic... | reverse complement strand
CTGTTTCCATGCAGCGCGGAAGTCATCTTTCTTATAAGCGAGCCAGTTAGGATCGATTACTTTGGCATCAATGATTTTCTTCATATAAGCCATTGCATCGTAGTAAGCAGGTTTACGAACGTTAAGTCCAGTGTTAGCAGCATCGCTGATATTCCAGGTTCCTGCAACGCCAAATGCGCCGAAGAACGGATCAAAACGACGGCCAAGACCTTCGTTTGCAGGTGTCAGTTCGAGGAATCCGCCGAGACCATAAGTATCATCTTTTCCGTTTCCATCAGGATCTTTGAAGGTGAATGCTTTCATGACTTCGAGGAATTCGTCGGTAGTTGTAGGAACTTTGAGTCCGAGTTTATCGAGCCAGTCTTTGCGAATAAGAATGCCTTCGTTCTTAACAATAGAACCAGGCTGTGCAAGACCGTATGATTTGCCGTTAACAGTTGAGAATACTCTTGAATCTCTATCATAGAGCATCTTTGTGCGGTTCGGCATCATTGCATACATATCATCAACAGGCGCAAGAAGACCCTGTTTGATAAGAATCGGGTAAACGTTTGAGCTTACCATGAAGAGATCAGGAAGAGCATTTGCAGCGCCAGCGGCGTTGATTTTTGTATCCTGGTCAGCTTCGTTTGAAGGAAGTGCAGTCAGCAGAAGGTTGATTCCAAGTTTCTGCTTAATGATTTTATAAGCGATCCAATCTGCAGGCGGCGGACCAGCTTCAGTAACAGCAGCGCCGTACCAAATTTCGACATCGACGGTACCGTCTTTATTCACCTTCATTTTCTTAGAAGCAGCGAAAACAGGCGAAGCAATTGCAAGAATCAGGGCAATAAGAGCCAGATTCTTTAAAAACTGTTTCATTTTTTTCCTCCTTATGAAAAATTAATGAAAACCTTTTTATAATGAATGGTCTGATAGGCGAAAAGCATATCAGACCACGCACGATACTACCTATGATAAGGCATAAATGCCAAATCGTCAAAAGAAAATCAACCTTTAACAGATCCGAGCATTGTACCTTTAGTAAAGTATTTCTGGATGAACGGGTAAGCGATAACCATCGGTATTGCAGACATAAAGACTGATGCAGCCTTAATTGCAGAAACCGGAGCGTTACCGAATGCATTGACCTCGACATATTCGTTCATGCCGCTCGCCATCAGGATGTTGCGGAGAAGAATCGGGAGAGGCTGCAGGTATGATTCGTTGAGATACAGCATAGCATGGAAGAAGTCGTTCCAGAAGTTAACACCGTAGTACAAACCAATTGTCATAATAATCGGTTTTGAGAGCGGCAGAATAATAGAAACAAGCACGTACCATTCAGCAGCACCATCGATACGAGCTGATTCCTTCAATTCTTCAGGAATGCCCTCGAAGAATCCGCGCATAATCAAGCAGTTGTAGGTACCAATAGCACCCGGAACGAAGATTGATGCGATGTGATTTGTAAGGTGAAGACCTGTGATAACAAGGTAAGTCGGGATCATACCAATGTTGAAAAGGTACGGAATCAGGACGAAGATGTTAAGAAGCTTGCGGCCAGGCAGGTCTTTAACAGACATACAATAAGAAAGCGGTACAGTCAGGAACAATGATGTAAAGACACCGAAAATCAGAATCTTAAATGAGTTCCAGAATGCAAGGATAAATCCGTTGTTTCCAAGAAGAGCTTTGTAAGCATCAGTCTTCCATTTCCAAACGGGAAGGAACATGCCTTCAAGGTTAGATCCAATGAAGTCGTTCGGGCGGAAAGACTGAGTAATAGTGCTCCACATCGGGATCGCAATCACGATAAAAATGAAAACAAGGAATGTATTGAGCAGCACGTAGAATGTACGGTCGCCGGCAGTTAATTTAACGGTCTTAGGTTTATTCATTTTTTTCCTCAGTTAATTAGATAAGTGATGTATCTGCCAATTTCTTTACAACAGAGTTAGAGAAATAGACAAGAAGCATACCGATAACGCCTTTGAAAATACCAACAGCAGTTGCAAGAGCGAACTCAAACTGCAGAAGACCCTGTCGGTACACCCAGGTATCAATAATATCAGCTACTGAATAAACAGGAACTGAGTACAACATGAACATCTGGTTGAAACCAGCATCAAGAATCGTACCAAGTTTAAGAAGAACGACTGTAACAATAACCGGTTTAATAGAAGGAAGTGTAATGTAATGAACACGCTGAACAGCAGAAGCACCTTCAACCATTGCAGCTTCGAACAGTGACGGATCAATTCCCATGAGAGCTGCAATGAAGATGATTGCTGCCCATCCCATTTCCTTCCATGCATCAGAAAGAATGACGATGACAGGGAATGCTTTTGTACTTGTCAGGAAGTCAATCGGCTCTCCGCCGCAGAATTTGATGATGTCGTTGATAACACCGTCGCCAGGAGCGAGAAGTACAAGCAGAATACCGTACATAATAACCCATGAAAGGAAGTGCGGCAGGTAAGCCATTGTCTGAACAACTTTGCGCAGAATGTCATGTGTACACTCATACAGACACACAGCCAGGATAATTGAGAGCGGTACAGAAATACAGAGTTTTGCAAGACTGTATAAGATTGTATTGCGAATCAATTCCCAGAAGTAGAAGGAATGGAAGAAGTTGATGAAATTCGTCATTCCAATCCATTTGCTTCCCCACACACCATCAACAGGAGTAAACTCCTTAAAAGCGATCTGACCATTCACAATCGGGCCGTATTTAAGTACAGCGTAGTAAACGACCGGAATAATAAGCAGAGCGTAAACAGAAAAATGTCTTTTAATATCTTTCCAAAGATCTTTTTTAGGAGTCTTCAGAACAGATGTTTGTGTTGCGTCCATATCTAACCTCAGTCTACTATATTACCGTATTCTTCCAAAAAAATGCATATAAAATGCATATAAGTAGTTGGACAATTCCGTCTTCGCAGTTTTCACTGTTTTGTACGAATTTTGCCCGGCGGTACTCCATATATTTTTTTGAAGACACGGCAGAAGTAAGCTTGGTCCTGAAAACCTGAATTTTCAGCAATTTCATAAATGGTATCGTTTGTCTCAAGCAGCATTTTTGTTGCGAGGTAAATACGGTACCGATTCAGGTATTCCCACAGCGAAAGACCGATTTCTTTATGGAAAATACGAGTAAGATAGTCTTCGCTTACATGGACTGTATCCGCGAGTTTCCAGCGGACAATTTGCGTTGAAGCATTGCGGTTGAGATATAAAATAGCTTTTTTAACGAGAGCGCCCGTATGAGGCGGCAGAATTTCATCACCTGCGAGGATAGCGCGGATGCGTTCGTCAAACTGTTCTGATTCAGCGGCTCCCCGGTTACACAGAATAATGCGCGGATGAGAACAAAGAAGCTCAACATCCTGATCAGAAAGAATTGTATCTGGAAGCACAAGAATCGGAACAAGAACCGTTTTTGAATTCTGTCTGATTTTCTTGATGCTTTCTTCATCGATAGACTCAAAAACGATAAGAGATGGCTGTATTTCTGCAAGAATATGGTCAAATTCCGCCATTGAAGGAATAGTTACGCTGTTCTCATCGGTAGCCCACGTTCCGTAATGAGTGTGCTTTGCGTTTATAAACAAAACAGGTGCGGCTTTTTGCGTGCGGACTTTCTGTTCGAGCGCATCCATAAAAGATTTTCCAACAAGTTCCTTGCTATAACAGAGGAGGGGCGTGCGGAACAATTTTTCATTGTGGCGCAAACCATAGACTTTTACCCATTCATCAATTGACGCTTCATCGGGTTCCCACAAAAGCAGGAATGAATCATCCTCATCATTATTCGAAAGAGTCCGCTCATCGATTGTATCGACAGGAAGATGGAATATTGTATGTCCGTTTGCTTTTGCGGCAAGTGTGTAAATCTCGTGAGGCGGCACATCATTTTTAACGGGCGCAAGACATGCAAGATTCGGCCACGGAAGAATAATCGTGCATGAAAGTCCGCTTTTAACAATTTCACCGTACTGCAGCAGAATAATTTTTTCAGCGAGAAGAAGCTGCGGCATATTCCAGTTAAGACTTGGTGACTCTAAATAGATTTGAATTCCATCAGGCTCTGCTGTTACAGCAAATGCAGCCTTGCTTTCGTTCCAAATAATTTCCAGCGCTTTCTTCAGCCGGTCCGGATCGCCATAAAGAAGAGGCAGATGTTCCTCAACATTCACTGTTGCCTCTTCAGGAAGCGCAGAATGAATATTGAACAGCTTTTTGTCCATCGGCAAATCATCTACCTGCGAGCGCGTAAGATCAACGAGCATTTCTGTTTTTTCAAGCTGAGAATTTATCTGCGACTTTAAGAAAATAAGCTGCTCGCTCAATATGTCCTGATCGAGAATGCCGCCCTCAATGTTTGTTTCCATCTGATCAATTTTGGCGGACAAATCACGGAGCGGATCACACAAATCGCTGCCGACGTTTGCAAAAAATTCGGTCTTTGCGTATTCGGCCTGTTCCGCTACACGTTTAGCGGCGTTTGTTTCTTCAAAAAGGAAAATGCTCTGCAATGCGCTGCTAATCGCAGAACGGAGATCCTCGTATATAAAGCCCTCGCATCCTGTATATCCAGCAACTATGTATCCGAGCGGCTGATTCTCCATAAAAAGCGGCTGCACAACATAGACGCCTTTTTCGTACTCAACGGCATGCTTTGCAGGCACCAGCAGTTTTGCAGGGAATAAATCCGGCTCTTCCGGCTGGCTGCCGAACGCATTAAAACCACCGGCAAATCTTGAAAGATCGTCATTTTCATACAGCACGATGGCCGCATTAAAAATGCCAAGCTGCGGAAGATATTTTTCAAGTATGGAAATAAGAGAGCCCCTGTCGTGAACAGAAAGAAGCTCGCATTTTAGACTATTAAGCACGGCGGACGTTTTTGCACTTTCATACCGTTTCCATGCGCTTACACGGCTCTGCGCCTGAGCAATTAAAATGTTCATCGTGCGGAGAATTTTTTCAACATATTCTGACGGCAGACAATTTGAGCTGCGCAAAATGCTTACAACAGTAAACAGCTTGCTTACGTCACCGTCTTCACGGAAATAGTATGTAAGCCATTTATTAAGAAGACTGAAAAATTCAGACTGGTTGTTTTCAAAGAGAGCTTCGGCCATCGGCTCTATCACTCTTTGAGACTCTTCTTCATCAAATCTGAACAGCGCAGAAACTTCATCAGTCAGCTGCTTGCGTGTTTTCGCGTGTACTTTCGGCTCCGGAGAAGCAATCCATGACTTTAAATTATTGCATCCGCAGCTTTCGCGGATAATCATGTAAGCCGAAAGGGAATGATCCGTTATGTTTTTTTCACCGTCAAGCACTCGCCTGATAAGATGTTCTGCCTCAAGGCCAAGCTCTTCGTACGGCATGTGCACTGTAGAAAAAGGCGATGATGAAATATGGCTTTCAAGTGAATCGTTAAAACCGCCGACAGGAATATCCTTCGGTATTTTAAATCCGCGTTTTTGCAGCCATGTCACTGCGGAAAAAGCCATCATGTCGCTTGAAGCTATAAGTGCGTCAAAGTCACGGCCCGGAAGAAGACCGCGTTCCTCATAAAGCTGTTTGATAGCATTCTCGCCGTCGTTCCATGCAAATGAATCTGTTATAAGACGGTTGTTTTCCGGTGTATCAAGTCCTGCATCTGCAATCGCATCTTTGTATGCATGATATCTGTCTTCTGCAGAAGTATGGTTCGCCGGTCCTCTGATAAATGCTATTCGTTTTGCGCCGTGGACTGTAATAAAATGCTGCACGAGTTCTTTCATGCCGGAATAAGCATCAAAAGAAACCATCGGGTGGCCGGCAATTTTCTGACCAATTGTTATGTAGGGAAGAGGGGCAAGTGATTCATGGAACTTATTAAGCTCGGCCATAGAAACTGTTCCGCCGATACTCGATGCCCAGCTTATTAATCCGTCGAGGTTGCTTGAATTTGCAAGGGAAAATATGCTATTGCGGAGATTTTCTGACCCTGGCTGGGAATCAAGACGACCGCCTGGGAAAATAAAAAAGGCACCGTCTTCTGAAGCTACGTGCGCCGCAAGATGAGACCACAGCTTTAAAGAAGAACCGGTATGTATGGAGGCAAGAATAAATCCAATTTTTTGACCTGTGCGGGAACCTTTCATAGCAGCCTTTATTCTATTCTATATTGACGTCGTTTTTTGCACAAGATGTCTGTTTTGTACAAAACAACAATCACTTCCTTTTTTTTACGGTTTTTATCAAAAACGTGTCTTTAATACCTATAGCGCACGTTGCGCTAAAGGCTTATAACATTTACAATAGTATTTATCTCTGTTCTTATTTCTGGAGGCTCTTTTATGAAAGCAATTTATGAAGCAGTGTCGCCGGTTAAACGCCCCGAGCGCGTACTTCAGTTTGGTGAAGGCGGATTCCTTCGCGCATTTGTAGACTGGCAGATTGATATTGTCAATGAAAAGACACATTTCAATGGAAATGTCGTTGTTGTTCAGCCGCTTCCCCAGGGCATGGGCGATCAGCTCAATGCTCAGAAAGGTCTTTACACAACAGTTCTCCGCGGTCTTAAAAACGGAAAACCGACAGTTGAGACACGCACAATCAAATCAATCAGCCGCTGCATCAACCCGTACACAAATTTTGACGATTACATTAAATGTGCAGAAAACCCTGATCTCCGCTTTGTCATTTCAAACACAACAGAAGCCGGAATCGCTTATGATCCGTCTGTAAAACTCGAAGACAAACCGCAGGCTTCATATCCTGGAAAACTTACAGCATTCCTGTACAGACGCTTCCAGTTCTTCAAGGGCAACCCCAAGAAAGGCCTCATTCTTATTCCTTGCGAACTGAGTGAAGATGCCGGACTCAACCTCCGCATATGCATCCTTCAGCACGCACGCGACTGGCACCTCGGCGCAGACTTCCTCAACTGGTTCAACAACGACTGCGATGTCTGCTCATGCCTCGTTGACCGCATTGTTCCGGGCTACCGCCCGCTCATGAACAAAGAAGAGAACGGCAAGACACAGGCAGAGAACCTCTGCGAAAAACTCGGCTACGAAGACAAACTCCTCGACTCAGCTGAACTCTTCCACCTGTGGTGCATCGAAAGCGCTACAAGCCATGAGAAAGAACTCCCTCTCGTAAAAGCTGGCTGCCATGTTATTTGGACACCGAACATGGAATTCTACCACACACGCAAAGTACGCATTCTCAACGGCACACACACGATGACCGTTCTTGCAGCATACCTCGCAGGTCTCACCTATGTTCAGGACTGCTTCAAAGACAAAGATGTTTACAAATTCATGAGCGACGGTGTTTTCAACGAAATCATTCCGTCAATCGGCGGCGACCAGAAACAGCTCGTTGACTATGCTCACGACGTATTCGAGCGCTTCCAGAACCCGTTCAACCCGCATGCCCTCATGGACATCTCTCTGAACAGCGTTTCTAAATTCTGGACACGCGATCTTCCGTCAGTAACAAGCTATATCAATATGAATGGCAAAGTTCCGTCACATCTCGCATTCTCAATGGCTGCTCTTATCGCTTTCTACAACGGTACTGAAGTCACAAAGAACGAGAAAGGCGCTCCTGCTCTCCAGAGCACACGTCTTAACGGCGAGAAATACTTCAACAACGACAGTCTCCCTGTTCTTGAGTTCTTCGCGGCTCTCAACAAGAAGACAGACAACGCTGCTGAAAAAGCAAAAGCTGTTCTTTCTAACGTCGACTTCTGGAAAGAAGACCTCACAAAATATGCAGGTCTCGAAGATGCTGTTGCTAAAGCACTCGAAAACATTCAGAAGAAAGGCATGAAAGCTGCTATTGCTGAAATTGCCAACGCATAAATAATCGCACAATAATAATCCGTACCGGCGCGTACTTTCTGTATACACCGGTGCGGATTTTGTTTTTTATCCTGCATCAATTTTTAATTTCTTAAGTATTCTGCCGGAGGTTTACATGAGCCAGAAAATCGCAATTCGAATTCATCCCGCAGACAGTGTTGCAGTAGCGCTTGCGCCGCTCGCAAAAGGCACGTCTGTCACTTTGGAGGCCATGGACAACGTTCCGGCCGTAACTGTTACACTGCAGGAAGACATCACTGCAGGTCATAAATTCGCTATCAAACCGATTAAAAAAGATGAGCCTGTTATCAAATACGGCTATCCAATCGGTGCTGCAAAAGAAGACATCGCAGTCGGCATGCATGTTCATGTTCATAACATTCACACGCTGCTTTCAGAGACTGCCGCATATACATATGATGAAAATAAAGCACAGGCCGCATACAGCGCATGGAAAGCAGAAACTGCAGAGATGCGCAAAAATGTTCCGACTGTAAACGTATACAAGCGCCCCGACGGTAAAGTCGGCATCCGCAACGAAATCTGGATTGTACCGCTCGTTGGCTGCGTCAACAAAATCGCTGAGTCGCTCGCTGCATGGGGCAACGGTGAATTCTGCAAAGGCAAACCGGGTCCGAACAAAAAGGGCGGCGTAGAGGGTGTCTTCACATGGACACATCCGTACGGCTGCTCGCAGATGGGCGGCGATAAAGAGACTACCGCAAAGATTCTTGCTGACCTTGTTAAACATCCGAACGCAGGCGCCGTTCTTGTGCTCAGCCTCGGCTGCGAAGAGAACAACGTTGATTATTTTAAGAAATTCCTCGGCGACTACGACGAAAACAGAGTAAAGTTCCTTGTAACGCAGCAGTCTACTGACGAAATCGCAGACGGCCGCAAGATTCTCAAAGAGCTTGCTTCCTATGCCGGAAAATTCAAACGCGAAGAAGCTCCTGTTACCGATATCGTGCTCGGCATGAAGTGTGGCGGTTCTGACGGCATGAGCGGCATTACCGCAAACGCACTCGTCGGCCGCATATGCGACGCAATGACAGGCATGGGCGGAACAGTCATGCTCACCGAAGTTCCGGAAATGTTCGGCGCAGAACAGATGCTCATGAACCGCTGCCAGACAAAGCCGATGTTCGACAAAACAGTAAATCTCATCAATGGATTCAAAGAATACTACACACGCCACGGACAAGTTTGCTACGAGAATCCTTCTCCGGGAAACAAAGCCGGCGGAATCACGACACTCGAAGACAAATCGCTCGGCTGCGTGCAGAAGAGCGGCAAAGCTCCGGTATGCGGAGTCCTTAAATACGGCGAGCGCCTGACTGCAGAAGACAAAGGTCTTATCCTTCTCGAAGGACCGGGCAACGATATTGTTTCTACAACAGACCTCACATGCGCCGGCGCAAACATGATTCTGTTCACAACAGGACGCGGCACTCCGCTCGGAGCACCGGCTCCCACAATGAAAATTGCAACGAACCATCCGCTCGCTCAGAATAAAAAAGGGTGGATAGATTTCGATGCAGCGGCTATACTGGATGAAAGTGCTGATACAGTACGCGACCGCCTGCTTGCTCTGATATGCGACATCGCATCAGGCAAAAAGGCGACAAAAAATGAAGACAACGGATACCGCGAAATTGCGATATTCAAGGATGGGGTAACACTGTGAAAAAATTTATGGACAAAAATTTCCTGCTGGAAACAAAAACAGCACAGAAACTCTACGCATCATGCAAAGATGAGCCGATCTGGGACTTCCATTGCCATCTGATTCCGAAAGAAATCGCCGACAACAAAAAGTTCCCGACACTTGCAGAAATCTGGCTCGGAAGCAACGGCTACGGTGACCACTACAAATGGCGCCAGATGCGCACATACGGTATCGATGAAAAATATATCACCGGCAACGCTGATCCTTACGAAAAATTCATGAAGTGGGCAGAAACAGTCGAGCACCTTATCGGCAACCCGCTCTATCACTGGACGCACCTTGAGCTTCAGCGCTACTTCGGCATTTACGAGCCGCTCACCGTTGAGTCAGCACCCGCAATCTGGGAAAAAGCTAACGCAATGCTCCAGAGCGACGACATGAGCGTCAAAGGAATCTTCAAAAGATTCAACGTCTACGCAGTCGGCACAACAGACGACCCTGCAGACACACTTGAATACCACAAAGCAATTGCTGACGGCACTGCTGCCATCGGCAAAATCGATACAAAAGTCCGCCCGTCATACAGACCGGACAAAGCCCTGAATATCGACAAGCCCACATTCGCTCCGTATATCCAGAAACTTGCCGGTGCTGCCGGAATGACAATCAGCAACAGCGATGATGTTCTCACAGCGCTCGAAAAGAGACTCGACTTCTTCATCTCCCTCGGATGCCGCGCAAGCGACCATGCTCTTGAGTATCCTCCGTACAAAATCGCTTCTGACAGCGAAATCGACGCCGCATTCAAAAAAGCAATGGCTGGCCAGCAGGTCACAAAAGACGAAGCAGATGCATGGAGAACAAAAATTCTCCTCGGCCTCGGCAAGATGTACAACAAAAAAGACATCGTTATGCAGTGGCACATGAACGCAATCCGCGACAACAACAAGGCAATGTTTGCAAAGCTCGGACCGGACACCGGATTCGACGGCAGCCATGACAACGAGATGACAAAGAATCTCGCTGCAATGCTCAGCCTGATTGAAGAGAACGGCGGCATTCCGAAGACAGTTCTGTACACACTCAACCCTAAAGACTACTACCCGATTGGCACCGTTATGGGATGCTTCCAGGGCGGCGGAATCAAGGGAAGAATTCAGCTTGGTTCTGCATGGTGGTTCTGCGATCATAAAGACGGCATGGAACAGCAGCTTAAAGTCCTCGGCGACCTCGGCATGATTCCTGCATTTGTCGGTATGCTTACAGACAGCCGCAGCTTCCTCTCATATCCGCGCCACGAATACTTCCGTCGCATTCTCTGCAACCTTATCGGCAACTGGGTCGAAAACGGCGAAGTTCCGAACGACATGGGCAAGCTCTCACAGATTGTTCAGGATATTTCGTTCAACAACGCGCTCAACTATTTCGGTAAATAATGTTTACTGAATGACTTTACAACCGGCTGCGTAAAACAGCCGGTTTTTTTATGTCTAAAACTGTTTTGTATCAACACGTGTCATTATCAGAATAAGTCAAATTTATAGCGCTATTTTCGATTTTATTTGACATCAGATAACTGCGGGTTTATCATTTTTAAGATATTTACCTCAATAAACACGGAGAAACAACGTATGTCAGTTACAAAACTTGTGTATTTTTTTGGTAGCGGCAAAGCAGAAGGAAACGCCGCAATGCGTGCAGAGCTTGGCGGAAAAGGAGCTAACCTTGCAGAAATGACAAACATCGGAATCCCGGTTCCTGCAGGATTCACTATTTCTACGGATGTTTGCAAATCATTTTATGACAATCACAAAAGATATCCTTCAACGCTCAAAGACGAAGTAACAAAAAATCTTGCCAGACTAGAAAAATCGATGGGCAAAAAACTCGGCGATCCGAATGATCCGCTTCTCGTTTCTGTCCGTTCGGGAGCGGCAGTTTCTATGCCGGGCATGATGGACACAATCCTGAACCTCGGACTTAACGACAAGTCTGTTCTCGGACTCGCACATCTTACTTCAAATCCGCGCTTTGCATGGGACGCATACCGCCGCTTTATACAGATGTTTGGCGACGTTGCGATGGGCGTTCCTCATGCTGAATTTGAAAATGCAATCAGCGCACTAAAAACACAGAAAGGCGTAACGCTCGATACTGAACTTGATGCATCAGACCTCGAAAAGCTCGTTGCTAAATACAAAGACATTTATCGCGAACACACCGGAAATCCGTTCCCTCAGAATCCTGTCGAACAGATGTGGCATGCAATCGACGCTGTATTCGGCTCATGGATGAACGAACGCGCAATTAAATACCGCGAGCTTAATAATATTAAGGGACTCAAAGGAACAGCAGTCACCGTCATGGCAATGGTTTTTGGCAACATGGGCGAAGATTCCGGAACAGGCGTATGCTTTAGCCGCAGCCCGTCGACCGGCGAAAATAAGTTCTTCGGCGAATATTTGATGAACGCACAGGGCGAAGATGTTGTAGCCGGTATACGCACACCGCAGGAAATCGATAAACTTAATAAGGAAAATCCGAAAGTCTATAAGCAGCTTATCGCTATCAGAGACAAGCTGGAAAAGCATTACCGCGATATGCAGGACATGGAGTTTACAGTACAGCAGGGAAAACTGTATTTCCTGCAGTGCCGCAACGGAAAGCGCACAGGACCGGCAGCTGTTAAAATGGCAGTCGACATGGTCAAAGAAAAATTAATAACAAAGGAACAGGCAATCAACAGAGTCGAACCGGCTCAGCTCGACCAGCTTCTTCACCCGATGATTGATGCAGAGACAGCTAAAAAATTCACCGCAATCGCAGCAGGACTCAACGCATCTCCGGGAGCAGGCTGCGGACAAATTGTATTCACCGCAGAAGAAGCAGAAAAACAGGCAAAGTCCGGCAAAAAAGTGCTCCTCGTCCGCAAAGAAACAAGCCCGGATGATATTGCCGGAATGAATGCGGCACAAGGTATTCTTACCGCAACAGGCGGACGAACAAGCCATGCAGCAGTTGTCGCGCGCCAGATGGGAAAGCCATGTGTTTCAGGCGTTACAGAGCTTTTGTTCAACAGCGACGGCACCATTTCTCTTAAGGGCAAAAAGTTTAAAGCCGGCGACTGGATTACAATCGACGGCACAAGCGGCAACGTGTATGAAGGGCAGATTCCTCTTACACCTGCAAAAATTTCCGGCGACCTTGATGTGTTCATGAAGTGGTGCGACGAAATCCGCGCTTCATCTGTACGAAAAGTAGACGGCTGTGTTATCCGCGGATTCGGTGTACGCGCTAATGCTGACCAGCCTGACCAGGCGCAAAAAGCATTCGACTTTGGTGCAGAAGGTGTCGGATTGTGCCGCACAGAACATATGTTCTTCGACCCCGCAAAACTTATTTATTTCCAGGCAATGATTGCCTCAGACACAACAGACATGCGTCTTAAAGCGCTCAAAAAAATTCTTCCTCTTCAGCAGAAAGATTTCGTCGGCATTTTTGAGGCAATGAAAGGCAAACCTGTTACAATCCGCTTCCTTGATCCGCCTCTCCACGAGTTCATTCCCAAAGATGCAGAAGGCACTAAAAAGGTGCAGCAGGTTCTTGCAGAGGAAGGAACAAAAATCAGCATGAATGACCTCGAGATGAAATTCAATGGCCTAAAGGAATTCAACCCGATGCTCGGCCACCGCGGATGCCGTCTTACTGTCACCTATCCTGAAATCTACGAGATGCAGACAGAAGCTGTAACAAGAGCTGCAATAAGCTGCAAAAAAAGAGGCATCGCAGTACAGCCTCAGATTATGATTCCAATTGTGTGCGATCCGTTTGAGCTTGCAACAATTCGTTCCGAATGCGAGCGCGTCATCGACACGATTGAATCAAAAGAAAACGTGCGCATTGATATTAAGATTGGAACGATGATTGAAGTACCGCGTGCTGCTCTCCTTTCCTCAAAGATTGTACGCTCTGCAGACTTCTACAGCTTCGGCACAAACGATCTTACACAGATGACATTTGCATTCAGCCGTGACGATGCATCCAAATTCCTTGGCAGCTACTACAGCCGTGACCTCCTTCAGAACGATCCGTTCAAAACGCTTGATACAGAAGGCGTCGGACAACTTATGACAATGGCAGTGCATGGCGCGCGCGAAGTCAAACCTGACTTCCACTGCGGTATTTGCGGCGAACATGGCGGAGATCCTGCAACAATCGACTTCTGCTACAAAATTGGTCTTAACTACGTTTCGTGCTCACCGTATCGCGTACCTATTGCACGTCTAGCAGGTGCTCAGGCAGTAGTTGCAAATGCAACACAGAAAGCATCTGCAAAGGCAAAAGCTTCAGCCAAGAAGCCCGTTACGAAAAAAGCAGTAGCTAAGGCAAAAGCTAAGTCGACGGCGAAAAAAAGAGCGGTAGCTAAAGCTAAACCTTCTGCAAAAAAGCCAGCCTCGAAAAAAGCAGGAAAGAAATAGAAGAATTTGAGAATTTACTTTTTTGAATTCATATTTCTAGAATAGAATTAACTAAACCGGAATTGGTATATTCACCTTTTCCGGTTTTTTTTGTAAACTTGCATTACAATTTATTGTGCAGTTTTCTTTTCCGTTACATAACTCTCGCTGCTTTGTTTTATTTTAAAAGGTAATTTAATTGAAGTTTCGATTTCATTTTTGTCTCATAGCGATTATTTTTTCTTTTTTTTCTGTTACAGCAGCAGAACAGTCTGATTATCTTAAAACCTCTCCCTCGCAGTCTTCTGAATCTCTCGTCAGTTCCGATGTCCGGGTCTCTCTCATAACAATGGATCCCGGCAAAGAAATTTATTTAGCGTTCGGTCATTCAGCCATTCGAATTTACGACCATGAAAAAAACATCGACACTCTGTTTAATTTCGGTGTTTTTCCCGGTGCATCAGATCCTCTGTTTGTTTTCACTTTTTTAAAAGGAACAATGCAGTACACAGTAGGCTCAGGAAGATTTGTGCCCACAATTCTCTACGACGAGCAGCAGCAGAATCGTGCATGGCATGAACAGGAATTGTCCCTTTCAACAGAACAAGCATCATCTTTATATTCCTACCTGCTGTTTGTAACAGAGCCTGAGCATTCATCATTTGCCTATGACTGTGTAAGAACAAATTGCGCAACACGGGCATTTGATGCGCTCAACTATGCAACTAAAGGTTCTATATTACTTCATCAGGAAAGTCTTTTGAATGATAAAAAAATACTACCGGACGATAGTTTAGATTTTCCGTTCAAATCTATTCGAAATGACAGTTTGCCTACCTATCGTTCGGTTATTACATCAAAATTAGCAGAAAAACCTGTAGTTTCTTTCGGTATAAACCTTTTGTTAGGTACTAATTCTGACAAGCCAATCAGTCTTAATGAAGCAACATTCATGCCCAGCCTGTTACAGTCACTTATGCAGGATGCCACGATAAAAACAGATGATGCTCCAGAAAGAAAACTGGTGATTTCTGAACGCACCGTTTATGATCCGGGAAACAACAGCAGTGAGACCTCGCCCGTAAAAAAACAATCATTCAACTATTATTTATTGCTCTGGGTTCTGGCATTCTCGTCAATGACCCTTACTACCTATCAAATATTTTGTTTTAAAACATACAGAAATCAAAAGGCTCTCGAACAAACAACAGGTCCGTTCGACCTGCTGCTTTTCTTTATAGCAGGCACTATCGGTCTGCTCATATTTTTCATGACATTCTTTTCTTCTCACTATGCAGTTAAACTGAATCTCAATTTTCTTTGGCTGTTCCCGCCTCACATTATCGCCGCCTTTACTGTGATTCATCACAAACAGAACCGTGCGCGCGCTTTATACTGGATGACGGCTCTTGCTCTTAGTGCTGTACCATTCCTTGCATCTCCTGTATGGCCGCAGGTTTTAACGCCAGCTATGACACCGCTCATGCTCATCATTTTCTGCCGTGAAACATATCAGCTTGTATGTTCAATGCCTGTTCCTTGGTATAGAATAAAGAGATGAATTTTGATTCTCTGAATAAAGAACAGCTCGAAGCAGTAAAAACAACTGAAGGATATGTGCGCGTTATTGCAGGCGCCGGTACAGGAAAAACTAAAGCGCTTACATCGCGTTATTGCTATCTTGTACAGGAGCTTGGCATCGCTCCGGAAAACATTCTTTCTGTTACATTTACAAACAAAGCAGCTAATGAAATGAAGCGCCGAATACGCTCGCAGCTCGGTGACCTTGATCTTGGCTATATCTGTACATTTCACGCATTCTGCGTTCTTCTTTTACATGAAGACATAAATGTTCTTAATTATCCTAAAAATTTTATCATTCTCGACACTGAGGATGAACGTGAAATCCTTCTCCGCATTTTTGCTGACATGCACCTTACTTTAAAAGAAACAACAATCCAGCGCACAATTGACAATGTGCTTGAAGCAAAAAAAATGGCAGCAGATTCATACATAGACGACATCTACCGCCTTAACAATGATGAGCTCAAAGCTAAAGCAGAAGCCGCAACAGACAGAGATCAGCAAATATTCCTGCGTTATGTATATGAACAGAAAAAATGCTTCGGGCTCGACTTTAACGATCTTATTAATTTTGCTACATACATACTCGAAAACTTTCCCGCCGTTCGCGAAAAATGGCAGGAAAAAATACAGTATGTCATGGTCGATGAATTTCAGGATGTAAGCCTTAAGCAATACAGGATTGCGCAAATACTTTCTGCCAAGCACGAAAATCTTTTTATCGTTGGAGACAGTGACCAGACAATTTACTCATGGCGCGGAAGTCATGTTCATCTGATTCTTGATTTTAACAAGAAATATCCTTCTGCAAAAACAATTGTTCTTACCCAGAACTACCGGAGCACTCCGCAAATTATTAATGCCTCAAATACACTGATTAGTAAAAACAAAGAACGATACAACAAAAATCTAAATGCAACGCTCCCTGACGGCGACAAACCTTTATACAATCATGCAAAGTCAGAAAAAGCAGAAGCTGAATGGATTTACAAAGAAATTACCAATCTTATTAAGACAGGTATAAAAGCAGGATCAGTCGCCATTCTTTACCGCGCGCATTATCAGTCGCGTCCGCTCGAAGAGTGTTTTTTAAAAAACGAACTTCCGTACAGAATTTACAGTGGAATTGAATTTTACGGCAGACGAGAAATAAAAGACATTGTCTGTTATCTTCGCATGCTCACTGCATCAGACGATGTTGCATTCAATCGTACAATAAATACACCGTCGCGCAAAATCGGAAAAAAGAAACTTGAATTTCTTCGCAGTTACAGCGATGCACATCAAATTACTTTGTACGAGGCACTTAAACAGAATCTCGACAATCCCATCTTCGCCGGAACGCAGGCTCATGAATATGTAGAGTCAATTGAATTAACAAAAAATGACTTACGCACATCTTATGAACAGCGCGCATCATTGAATAAGAATCCGAACGGAAATGAGACTACACTCGGAACAATTCTGCAGGCAATTATGGACCGCTCTGGGTATGAATCTTTCCTGCGGCTTCAGGCAGACCAGGAGCGTCTCGATAATGTTGCTGAATTCAAACGGGCAGTGGAAGAGGCCGGTCAGGATGACGACGCCACGATGGAAGACTTTCTTGCGCACATAGCGCTCTTTACTGATCTCGATCAGGAAGACAAACCTGAGATGGTAAAACTCATGACTATCCATACAGCAAAAGGCATGGAATTTCCGTATGTCTTTATCTGCGGCCTTGATGAAGGTATATTTCCAAGCAGGCAGACTGTTACTCCGGAAGACATGGAGGAAGAAAGGCGCATTGCATACGTCGCTTTTACTCGTGCCCAAAAAAAACTTTTCCTCAGCGACAGCGAGGGCAGTGCAAACGACAATCTTTTCCGCTATCCAAGCAGATTTCTTTTCGATGCCGGCATGGAAAATCTTGACTTCGTAACCCCTCTTGAAAAATCTCTTGTAGAACAGACTTTAAAACTTATTGCCTATGATGAAACAAGACTTTCAAAAATGACGCATCTGTTCCAAAAAGATGACCGTGTGCATCATGATATATTCGGTGACGGAACAATTATCGAAGTGAACAACAAAAGTATGTGCTATTTTATTAAATTCGATTCTATGAAGACTGAACGAAGCATAAGGTTTGAAACAAATCTTACAAAAATAAAAGCCTGAATTCAAAAAAATCCAGGCTTTTATTATAAACTAACTTTCGGTAGCTTACGAACGATAGTTTTTAATGCACCGTTCGTAAGCAGTTTCGGTATATTTATTTGATTTTTACAAGCTCAACATCAAAAGCAATGTATGAGTTGCCGGGAATAACACCAGGAACTCCGTTTGCACCGTATGCCTGATCAGGCGGAAGAACGATCGTTCTTTTTTCGCCAAGCTGCATATCCTGAACCTGAATATCAAATCCGGGAATCATCTGTCCGCCAGCCGTAGAGAACTCAAGCGGTCCGCGTCCCTTAGACTGATCGAACACCTGTCCGTCTACGAGATATCCTTTGTATTCAACTGCAACAGCTTTTCCCTGTCCGCATTTTGCGCCGCTGCCAGTTTTTGTTGTCTTGTAGTAGATTCCGTTTGAATCCTGTTTGAATCCGGGGAATGCTGCTTCAACTTCTTTAATTTTAGAAGCCATAGCCGCTTTCTGTGCCTCTGCAGCAGCTGCTTTTGCAGTTGCGAGACGTCCGTCAAATTCAGCCTGTGTTGCTTTGAATGCCTTTGCTTCGTCACCCTGGCGTACGATTGTAATCTTGTTGATTTTATCACCCTGTGCAATCGCATTTACAACTTTCTGGCTGTCGTCATTCACAACATGTCCAAAAATAGTGTGATGGCCATTGAGCCAGTCTGTTGCAACATGTGTAATAAAGAACTGGCTGCCGTTTGTTCCCGGTCCTGCATTTGCCATAGCGAGAACTCCAGGACCTGTAAATTTAAGATCATCAACGATTTCATCGGGGAATTTATATCCCGGACCGCCAGAGCCTGTTCCTGTAGGATCTCCGCCCTGAATCATAAAATCAGCAATAACACGGTGGAATGTCAGGCCGTTATAGAACGGTTTGCCTTTTGTTGCATCAAGCGTACCTTCGGCAAGACCGACAAAGTTCGTTACCGTAAGGGGGGTCTGTTTGTAATACAGCTCAAGAACGATTGGTCCTTTCGTTGTGTCCATAATAGCAAAAACGCCGTCTTTGCCTTCAATTGCTTTCATTTCTTTGTCCATGGAATTGCATCCTCCGAATGAGATGGTAAGGCAGCCCAGAATGAGCGCCAGCATACTTTTCTTCATACTTATCCTCCGTTTATGTCATGCTCCGGCTTTTAGAACTGGAACGTAAACCATTTATAGATTGCGTCAATACGCGCATTGAACGAACGGTTAAGACGATTTTCGAGAAGCGGGAATGACATATATTTTGCCTGTACGAGCATATATACTAAATAATAATCACCGCTTTCTGTTACAACAAGATTGATTCTCAGGTTATTCGGTTTAACAGCCTTTATCGGACCATATTTAAGCGGCTCGACATTCGTAAAGCAGACAGAAACTTCCTGTTCCGTTTCACTGTAGTCAAGCTGATAGACGCATGTGCCAAAAGAGTTATCTTCCTGCAGGCAAAACAGTTTCAGGCCGTCTGCCGAACCTGTTGTTTTATCAGCAATTCTTTTTTTTGTCTGCGCAGAGTCAATCAGATATGACTGATGATACAGTGTTTCCCATTTCTTATCGCCGTTGCTGTAATACTGCATACCCTGCATTTTAGATATCGAGCGGATTACGCAGGAAACTTTCTGCAGAGAAACATCTGCATTATTTTTTGAGCTGCTGTTTTCGGACAACGTCGCTTTTTTTAGGAGATACAAATTCTCAACGACAAAAGACGGTTTTTCCGAATTGTTTCTGCTCCACTGCTGAACCGCTTTTTTACAAAGCGGGGTAGAGGGGGTAAGCGTCAGTTTAACATCAGACTGATTGTTAAAAGTATGACTGATTACTCCCTGTTCCTTCAGCTGCGAAAACATGCTCGGAGAAAGAATCGCATTGCTAGCAGAATCTGTCTGTGCTGCAAGCGGAAGCATGCATGCAGCCGCTGCGAGCAGACACAGTTTTTTTATAAACATCAGATAACACCCTTATACAGAACGCGAACCTGTTTGTACAATCCGTCGCCTTCGCTCTTTGTATCGATATCTGGAATATCATTGAGTGTTGTGTGGATAAGGCGGCGTTCAAACGGATTCATCGGCTCAAGAAGAATAGACTGTTTTGATGAACGAACTTTGTCTGCGGTTGTATATGCAAGGCGGACAAGACTCTCTTCGCGGCGAACACGGTAATTTTCTGTATCGAGGATAACACGAACTTCTTCATGTCCAAGACGACCGGCATACACATTCGCCAGAAGCTGCATAGCATCAAGATTCTTTCCTTTGCGTCCAATGAGAATTGATGAAGATTCAGATGTAAGTTTAATTCCGATTTTTGCTTCTTCACGGAACATAACTTCAACTGTAACTTCATATCCCATTTTCTGAATCATACCGGTAACAAAATCGATGAGCTTCTGTTCGAATTCATCCTGCGGAAGCGGATTGGCAAGTTTTGGAGCCTTCGGCTGTGAGCCTGAAGTTCCTTCGTATTCCGGTGCTGCATGATTCTGTGAATCGAGCGTATGAACACGAATTTTAACATATCCCTTTTTGAAAAGGGTATTTTTCTGTGTTTCCAAAATTTCTACATCAAACTGATCACGTTCAAGCCCAAGTTCAGAAGCTGCTTT
>LAHS01005300.1_pt1 | contig 20419 bp, 25 predicted proteins | sample 329651 | NCBI WGS metagenome assembly LAHS01 (sample SAMN03275699, study PRJNA271635) | activated sludge metagenome | isolation source: sample C-1 Sludge from hydrolytic chamber (first chamber) of Anaerobic... | reverse complement strand
ATCAAACAGAAAATATCGGGTACCTTTAGATCCGATAATGGAGCCGATGCCTTCTTTGCCATACACTCCGTTGCAGATACTGCCCTGAAGAACAACCAATCACAACTCGAAGCCATCAGTACTATCCTGGCGTTATAGGATAGGACTGAGGACTACCCATTGACTATTGCTGTATAGTTACGTTCCTACTCAATTTGGCGCTTGTGGACTCATTGACTAAAATAATTCTGAGTAATTGCAAGCATTCCAAACACTTCAAGCCCTTGTGGACTCTTATTATTAATGTCACACTAAGGTGACTGAAATAATTATGAGTAACTGCTTCGTACTATAAGCAGGGATAGTCCTCGCGTATTTCCTGGTCTTACAGAATTCATGCTGAACAAGGAGGTTCCGTTGCTGATGGAGAAGGCAAAGATTGACAAGCATATAACCTTCCACTGCTTCAGGCATAGCTTTGCAATGGCCTTGCTAAGTAAAGGTACGGACATCTATACCATAGCCAAACTGATGGGACATCGGTCTGTGACGAGTACTCAGGTCTATGCCAAACTATCAGATGAGCAATTGCGTAAGGCTATTCTTAAACTATAAATTGTGCGTAAACTTGCGGAATCCATCAAAAAATAGCAGATTCCGCAGGTTTACGTACGTTTTTCTTGGATATCAATAGAACAAATCGTTCAGACAAACCTCGTTCTATATGTCTTTTGTGTAGGCGTTATACAACTTAAGTGAGTATTACCGCTCATCACATTTTTGCGCAGTTTATCCCAGATATTTTGTAAATCTCGCAACTATCCGTACCTTTGCATCGTCAAATGATAAAAATGAAGATGGAAACAGAAAGAATACTATTACGCCCTTGGCAGGATAGCGATGCCGAGACGCTGTTTAAATACGCTAGTGACCCAAAAGTCGGGCCTCGTGCCGGATGGCCACCACATAAGTCTGTGGAAGAAAGTTTGGAGATTATCCGGACTGTCTTCAACGCAGAAGGGATGTGGGCGGTAATATTGAAAGAGTCGAACGAGGCCATAGGCTGTGTGGGCTACCTCCCGGCATCCGCATCAAACCTGAAGATTGCAGAAGATCATGCAGAAGTAGGTTATTGGATAGCCCGTCCAGATTGGGGCAAAGGCATCTGTACTGAAGCACTTCAGATGGTCATCGACTATTGTTTTAATGAAAAGGGATTCACTACACTCTGGGGTGACTACTTTCCTTCAAACCCGGCTTCTGGTCGCGTGATGGAAAAGTGCGGTTTTGTAGATACCGGCGAGGAAACATTATGTCCCAACCTGGAAGTGGGCTCAGACTGCCCTGTAAGAGTTATGCAATTGATAAAAAAGTAGTATGAAAAGAACAGTATTATATTTGTTGTTCGCACTGTTGCTAATTAACTGTGGCAGTCAGCCGCAGACGCTCAGCGAACTGAATTCTGAATACGTAACTATCGACGATAGTGTTCACGTACATTATAAATTATGGAATGAGTCTGCTGGTTCTGATGCTTAGATCATCTGTTTCGTTCATGGCTTCGGCTGTGACATGAACACATGGGAGAAACAGTTCGAGGCTTTCCGTTATACTAAAGACCTGCAACTTGTATTCATCGACCTGCCAGGATACGGACAAAGCGATAAGCCACATGTGGAATACACACTTGATTTCTTTGCCCATGCCATTGATGAAGTACTGAATAAGAACAGCATCAAGGATGCGGTCTTTGTAGGTCACAGTCTTGGAACGCCCGTATGTCGTCAGACGTTGATGGCCACAGGTCACAAAGGCGCATTGGTGGACGTTGACGGTGTATATTGTTTCTACGATGGTACTGAGACACCAGAGTATGTAGAGGCAGTCCATCAGTTTGGCCATGCCTTCGACGGTCCAAAATGCCGCGAAGTCATAACAGGCTTTGTATCGTCATTGGCTGGTAAGGAGACACCTCAGGAGATTAACGACTATGCCATGTCTGTGATGCCCGAAACGTCCCAATATGTGGCTTCGAGCACGATGCAGCACCTTATCGAAAAGAAATGGTGGACGAATCGCCAGATTTCTCTGCCTGTAATGGTCATCTGTACCCAGAACAGCGGTCTTGATCCTGACAACAAGCAGAAGATGCAGCGTCTCTATCCCTATCTCGACTATACCGAACTGACCACTTGCGGACACTTTATTCACATGGAACAGCCTGCAATGTTCAACGAGAAACTGAAGGCTTTCATTGCTTCACAGATGCCCACCAAACAGGCAGGCGATGTACAGATTCTATTTGAGATTCGCCCTGAGGTAAACTACGTTACCCATCTCTACACGCTTGCCAGACTGGGATTCTCTGACGAAGAATACACAGCAAAATATGGCAATACGCTCTCTAAGGCAGCTGTCGATACTTTGCAGAAATACAAGGACTACCTTACGTTCGGACAAGGCGAAGGCGGTATGTTGTCAGGTACATTCTTCTTTATGGTCTCAGCAGAGACATTTGCAAACGCAGATAGTCTTCAGAAAGTCATGGACAAATATCAGGAGATGGCCAAAAGCGAAAACTCTCCTGATGAGGTCATGAACATAGCCAATGCCATTGCCAAAGTGTATGTCGATAACTATGACCGATACCTCAAGGATGTCTTTCCTCAGGCGAAGAAGGATATGGAGGAACGTCAGAATCAGCTGAGCCAACACATGAAGGACCATTCTTTCGTTAAGGATTGGGAGCGCATTACTGGCTATACTTGGAATAGAGGCGACTATCATTGGCTGTTGTATCGTGCAGGCGCAAAAGGCCCATCTTACAACAACTTGAACGAGAATACCAATACCGTCTATTACAATCAGTATTTGGACTACCAACTGGCCATGTTCAGCCATGAGTTCGGAATCTTCCTGATGCAGGATAGTATCGATCCTATCGCGGAAGAGATGAAGGAATATGTACGCACTTTAAACTCAACGAAGGATTTGACCTACGTACCCTGGAGTACCTTCGAAAGTCTAGCCTGCTGGTATAATTGTAAGATAGCAGGAGGGGAAACAGAGGATTACCGCAACTTCGGCAATGCCGACGTAAAGACTTTCTGTCAGATCTTTGACCGTCTCTCCGCAACAGGCATTATAGACCCTGCAGAGTTGTATCGTAAAGGTATCATGGAGTATTTGAAAGAACTATAAGGAGTGATACCATGAATTGGACGACCATTATCATAGAGCCCATCATCATGACCATTGCCTTTACGGCGATGATCCTGATTCCGTTGGTGAAGAATCCCGTCTGGTGGATTCACGACTATCCCAAGGATATACAGGAGGAGTATTTCAAGACCCATGAACGTGTGCCGTCGGAGTTCTTCACAAAGACGGTACTCATCAAGAAAGGCCTTGCCCTGATTCTGGCACTCCTGATGATGCTTGGTCTGATGAAACTCGCTGGAGCATACGATTTCTTGTCAGCCTTGGCACTCAGCTACGGCATCTGGCTCTTCATCGACTGGTACGATTGTTTATTCCTCGATTGGGTGCTCTTTGCAAACATGAAGTCTGTCCGACTTCCAGGCACGGAGCACATGGATGCTGCCTACCATCAGAAACGCTACCATTTCGTGCAGTCCCTATGGGGCATGCTCATCGGTCTCATTCCCTGCCTCATTGGAGCAGGACTTTACGCTTGGATAATTTAAATTAGTTTATTATGAATGAATTCATGACACCCCCAAAGCACGTGAACTTCCGTGCAAAGAAACTTTTTGGAGCCGTTGGCAATATCGTTGACGGAGCAGTGGCTTACATCGACCTCAATGGCGGTGGGCCAACCGAACTGCATATCCACGAACATAACCACCAGTTTATCGTAACTGAGGGCGAGGCAAAAATCTTGCTGGGGGACGAAAAGGTGATAGTCCACAAGGACGAAGCCTTCCTTGTTGAAGGCCGCATTCCACACTCCTGCTGGAACAACATCGATGGAGAGACGAAAATGATTGGTATTACCGTTGTCTGATTAGTGATGAACATACTGATTTTATCCGGAAGTCCTCGTAAGGGTGGCAATACAGAATTGTTGGCTGAAGCTTTTGCCCAAGGAGCTTCAAAGCATCATCAGGTAGAGATAGTCTCTGTACGTGATTATAAGGTGAATCCGTGTTTGGGATGCAATGCATGTTTCAAAACGAACGGCATCTGTGCCCAGAAGGATGACATGTCCCCCATCTATGAAAAGATGAATCAGGCAGATATGCTCGTCATTGCCTCGCCAGTCTATTTCTATGGCATCAGTGCTCAGTTGAAGGCTGTTATCGACAGGTTCCACAATCCCATCCGTGACACCTTTCATATTAAGAAGATGGCATTGCTGCTTGTTGGTGCAGCCACGCTACCAGAATTGTTTGATGCCATTCTGGCGGAGTATAACCTCTGCTTGAAGTTCTTCAGTATTGAGGATGCTGGTAAGGTACTTGTCAGAGGAGTCAAAGACAAGGGTGACATCATGGGAACAAGTTTTTTAGAGGATGCCTATCAATTAGGCACTTCAATATGAAACCTATCCCAGTAGTTCCTTCAGTTTGTTGACATTGCTGCGCGAAACGGGAATGGTATCGTGACTATGACGCATCACGAGCTGCATGGTATGGGAATTGGAGGAGATTTGTTCCACCTGAGCGAGATTGACCATAAAAGCACGATGACAACGTACTATCATAGGATAAGCCTCAAGTGCATCTTCCATCTGTTTCATCGTGGCACGGAGCATATTGGTATGCGCTTCATTTCCTTGTAGTTTGCAAACCTTTACATAGTTACCAACTGCTTCTATATATAATAGGTCTGAAATCTCGAGGGTTACATGTTCGTTGGTGTTACCTTCGAGTGTTATCTTTGAATCCTGATCAGTATCACCTACTGAAGTGTCGTCCTCAGTTTGTTGTGGGACTCCTGCGTTTGAATCCTGCAATTTCTTCAGTTGTTCGTTCAGCAGCTTGGTTTCCTCCAGCTCTGCAGACAGATAGCGGCTACGGAACTTGAAGCGCCAGTAGAGACCGATAGCAAAGGAGAGGAAGGTAATAATCACTAACGTCTCCAGATAATTGCTTAAAGACAACTTGTTGCCCTCTACCAAACTGCTCATCGCGTAGTGACGATAGAGACAAATGAACAGGGCCACCAACGGCGTATTAATGCATTGGAAGCGGAGATTGCGGCTGATAATATAGCTGACACCGCGATCGTAGGAGCGCGGCATGCGGACAATGTATCGCAGAATGACTTCCGTCAGGAAACAACTGAACAGTCCCAATGCAAATATCGTCAGCAAATGAACATAGGCCTGCCATTGCCACACTTCGAGTCCGAAGGGCTTGAAGATAGCCAGTGCCAGCACGATAAAGGCGCAACTGATGACACGTATGTTGATGGTTTCTTTATGATCTTTGTTCATACAGCTGGCAAAGGTACGAAAAAGAAATGAAAAGTGGATTGTGAAGAGGGGAAAAAGTGCTTCCGCTCGTCACTTTATGCTCATTTCATCCCATTTCATTGCCCGTTTATCACAAACCTATGCAGAATATCCCAGATATTTGGAGGGTTAGATGATACGTCTTAATTTTACACCCAGAAACGTTGATCATAAAAAAGTTATAGTTATGAAACCAAGAACGATTATTGGAATAGTGTTGATTGTGCCTGGTGCTTGGAAGCTGGCCAACATGTGGGGAATCATTGAGAACGACTGGCTGTGGCGCCAGCCCTGGACGACTTATATTGCTCCAGCAGCACTTATCTACGTAGGAGCATTAATGATTGTCAACAGTTATCGCCGCGACCCAGACCAGTGGCTCCAGCGTCCTCTGCCTATTGGTGAAGACGGCAAGCGCATCTGTTGCAGCGTACATTACGGCGATGACGAGTACATCTATCGTGGCGAGCCTTTCCAAGGTGCACGCCTCGACGCTTTTTGTGGCGGTATCCATATGGATCTGCGAAATGCCACTATTACAGAGGATGAGGAGATAGAGATCCATACCTTTTGTGGCGGTGTGGAACTTATTATACCTCAGACTGTGAACGTTGTCGTCAAGAGCCGTAGTTTTATTGGCGGTGTCGGCAACCATGCTTCAAGAACAGCAGAAAAGGATGCACATTGCCTACACATCATAGCCGACAATTTTATTGGTGGTGTATATATCAAGAATTGAAGGTGAATATCCCAAATATTTGGTATAATTCGCAACTCTTCGTAATTTTGCAACGTCAAATAAAAAAACAAATAGGTATGAAGTATCAAGTTATTGATAAGAGAATTCTGGTGATGCTGACTATGATGCTGGCACTTGTGATGAACGCCAAGGCTCAACAGAAGCCGGCCGAAGGTCAACAAAAGCGCATGATGGAGTTTCAGGTGATGATGGCTATGCATGATACCACCTATAAAAACTATATCAAGGACGGAAAATACAAAGAAGCAATCACTCCGCTGACAACGCTGATCAACATTCTCGACACCACAACGATCTGCCAAAGAACAGAATTCTCCAAGCAGACGGCTGACACATCAGCCTTTGCCCACACCAGAGTCTTTGCGCCCAAATTCGGCTATCTGGAAGACCCTGCAACAGGCTCTGGCAATAGTGCTTTTGCCAACTACCTGCTGAGCGAAGGACTTTGGAAAGGTGAGCCAATCATGATAGAACAAGGTGGTAATAATCGTGTATTTAATTCCTTAAAGCTCAAATGCCAGGATGGCAAGGTGCTGTTCGGTGGCAAGGCTACCAAGAAGATAGAAGGAGAGTATTATATATAATTCATAGTGATGAAAAGAATTGTTTTGGCTACGACTATCGCCCTTGCGTTTATATCAGCGAGTGGACAGGAGCAACAAGATAGCTTAAAATCTGTAAGCATGATGCAGGAGTTGCAGGAGGTTGTCGTGAAGGGCAACCTCCCTAATACCCGTCTGAAGGGCAATGCCATGATAACCCGCATTCAGGGAACTCCGCTATCAGATGCAGGCACATTGGGCGAGATGCTGGTAAAAGTGCCTGGCATGACGGGGACGGACGAGACACCCGAGGTGTTGGGAAAGGGCTCACCGCTTATCTATATCAACGGTCGACTGATGCGCGACAATAGCGAACTGAAGCGTCTGCGCAGCGAGGAAATCCGCGATGTAGAGGTGATCAACAATCCCGGTGCGCAGTATGACGCGACTGTGCGGGCCGTGGTGCGCATCCGTACTCGTAAACTGCAGGGCGATGGATTGAGTCTTGATCTGACGCTGGCTAATGAACGCGATCTGCGTTATGACTTCGACCGTCCACAGGTTAAAGTTGGTGCTAACTATCGCAAGAACGGCGTTGATGTGTTTAGCTCTGTGTATTACTATCATCAGGACTATCGTCAGTACAGTACCATCGAGGATATCACCACGACGGATAAGGTTTTTCGTCAGTATGGTCCTTACACGATGACGTGGAAGCATGATAACCTAACCTATACGTTTGGTGTGAACTGGCAGTTGTCGGACAATCACTCGCTGGGTGTGCGTGCCGATCTGACGCACCAGATGAACGGCAAGAATCAGGTAATTTACGACGAGGACGTGTTCGAGAATAATGCCCTTATCGACCACCTCTACTCCCACCAGACCAGCAAGGAGACGAAGCCGCTGGGATGGCTTACCAACACCTATTATAATGGTAAGGTTGGCAAACTGGGTATCGACTTCAACTTCGATTTCATGAGAAATGGAACGGATACCGATCGTGAAAACGTGGAGCAGAGTAAGGTGCAGGATGACATTGTGCTCAGCAAATCGGGCACCAAAAGTCATCTCTATGCCACGAAGCTGGTGCTGTCGTATCCTGTTTGGAAAGGCCAACTGGAGGCTGGTACTGAGATGACCTTTGTGAATCGTAACAACACCTACTGGATTGACAAGGCCCTGATAGCCAATACCGATGCTGACATCACAGAGAACAATATCGCTGCCTTTGCCGAATACAGCTGCGATTTTAAGAAGTACGGCAGCGCCTCCGTAGGTCTGCGATATGAGCATACACTCCTGGATTATGATGATGCCATCAATAAAGACGAAAGGCTGCATCGCTCGATGGACGAGTGGTTCCCTACGGCATCGTATTCTGTAGCTTTGGGTAAGGTACAGACGGCCTTGTCTTATAGTATGAAGACCTATCGCCCCAGCTTCTTCGCTATGAACGATGCCGTGACCTATATCAGCCGCTATATGTATCAGGCCGGAAACTCCCAGCTGCTCAACGAGCGCGTACGCGACCTGACGCTAAACGTATCGTATAAGTGGCTCACGCTGACAGCCTCGTACGAGCATCTGACAAATCCCATTACCCAGTGGAACTTCCTTACTGAGACAGATGCCATACTTTGCAAGCACATCAACCTCGACAAGCCCATCAACACGCTGAGTGCCTATCTGGCTGTAACACCTCGTGTAGGCATCTGGTCGCTCAATGCCACAGCTGGTATCGACAAGCAGGATCTGTTTCTTGATGTTGAGGGCCCCAAGGGTGTTTATCGTGTTTATTACGACAAACCTCGCTACACGCTTAATGCCTATAACACCTTTACGCTGAAGCATGGATGGAAGTTCGATGTGAACCTGATGTATCGCTCTAAAGGATGCTCATATGTGTTCTATAACGATACTTACAATCTGCGTTTGGGCCTGGTGGCACAGAAGAGTCTGCTCCGTGATCATTCGCTGACACTCCGTGCTGCTGTGCTCGACTGCTTACAGCGCAATCGAATGAACGAGTACTCGGATTGTGGCTACAATCAGATTCAGCAGAACAACCGCTTCTCAACCCACAAACTGATGCTTTCAGTCATCTACCGCCTCAATGCCACCCGCAGCAAGTACAAAGGCACGGGTGCTGGTAAGGAAGCTCAGGCCAGAATGGGGTCATAGATAGCACCATTACCATTCATCACATTTTCTGGCAGAATATCCCAGAAACTTGGCTGTTAGTTCAACTAATTGTAATTTTGCGGCGTCAAATCATTAAATTATAACAAGATGGAAAAAGAAATATTGTATATATTGCTGGATAATTATACCGAGCATGAGATTGGTTTTATGCCAGGTGCAGTGAATGCCGATGCCACAGGATTTCGCAAGGAACCTAAGTATATGAATAAGATGGTAGCTCCAACGATGGAGCCTGTTAAATCGTTAGGTGGTATGCGAACCCTGCCCGATTATTCGTTCGAAACCATGCCAGCCGATTATACCGCTTTGGTACTGATTGGTGGTTTTGGTTGGATGAATCCCGAAGCTGAGCGTGTATTGCCCATTGTTAAGGGTGCACTGAGCAAAGGTGTTGTTGTGGGAGCCATCTGTAATGCCGTTTCGTGGATGGCCAAACAGGGATTACTGAACAACATCAAACATACGGGTAATGGTATCGACCAACTGAAATTGTGGGGTGGCAACAACTATACCAACGAGGCTGGTTATGTAAACGAGCAAGCCGTAACTGATGGCCGCATCGTTACCGCCAATGGTTCAGGATATCTTGAGTTTACACGCGAGTTGCTGAAACTGCTTGAGAACGATACACCTGAGATGATTGATGGCTGGTACACGTTTATGAGCGACGGACTGGTAAAATTATACTCACCACGTCCTCGATTTAAATTCAATACCATCGGGCTTTTTACCAGCAATAATAAAGCTACCGTTGATTTCTACACAAAGGCCTTTGGATTTACAACCGATTGGGATGGTGTACAGCCAAATGTGGAGATGTTCCTTGGAGATTGTAGGATTATCCTCTTCCCTCGCGATGCATTTGAGCAGATGGTCTCACAAAAGTTCCAATATCCTCAAGGGCTGAATGGAACAATAGAGCTTAGTTTCGATGTATTGTCGTTTGCCGATGTTGACAAAGAGTATCAGAATGCTCTAAATTATGGTGCAGAGTCCATACTTTCTCCAACAACCGAACCTTGGGGACAGCGCACTTGTTACGTTGCCGACCCTGATGGAAACCTCATAGAAATAGGATCGTTTGTTGATAACTAAAATAGAAAAGGTGAATAATATGGAAAAGAAAATTAAGTACTGTCAGAGTTGTGGGATGCCACTGACTGACGAGGTTCTCGGTACAAATGCCGATGGAAGCAAGAACGAAGATTATTGCATGTACTGCTATAAGGATGGTAAGTTCTTGCAGGACTGCACGATGCAAGAGATGATCGAACATTGTGCGCAGTTTGTAGGTGCAGTAAACGAGGGGTTGGAGAAACCCATCACCAAAGAGGAATATATCGGTATGATGAAAACATATTTTCCCCAGTTGAAGCGTTGGCGCAAAACGTTGAATGTTAGTGACAATGAAGTCGTGAATGTCAACCCCGCTTTGGCAGGCATTAAAGAACTCATTGCTCAGATGGCCGACAAACAGCCCATCGCTTTCATCTCATCCGTAGATCAAGAAGGATTTCCTTGGTCCAAAGCCATGTTGAAGCCACGCAAGCGTGAGGGTATCAAGACCTTCTACTTTACAACCAACACATTCTCAATACGTGTGGCTCAATACAAGGCCAATCCCAAAGCCAGCATCTACTTCTGCGATGCAAAAGGTTTCAAGGGCATGATGCTGCGTGGCACAATGGAGGTCTTGACAGATGCCAAGAGCAAGGAAATGATTTGGCGCGAGGGCGACGAACAATACTACCCTGCGGGCGTAACCGACCCCAACTATTGCGTCCTGAAGTTCACCGCCATCGATGGCCGCTTCTATAGTGATTTTTATCCTCGTAGTTTTGTGATTGAGTAACAAACAATATATCGTTATTATATGGATTATAGGAAAGAAGCCATAGAATGCGTCAAGGAACATGTCCTCCCGTTACATAAGCAAATCTATGCAAAGTATGATGGGGATTTCGACAGGATCTACAAGGAAGGCTACAATAGCATGTCGTATCAGGGTAGGGTTATTGAGCCAGGGAAGGTTTATGAACTGAGTTATTCGGAATGTTCGTGTCCCAAAGTAAAATGTGGACTCAGGAGCAATCCGGAACAATGCCTGGAGCAGCGAGAGCCGCCAAACCTGTTTGGATGGCCGAGTCGTGACAGGCAAAGACACAGTCAATGCGAGTGCTCCAGGCAAAGCATTTTATATATTTTGTCGCAGCTTGAACCTGACAGCCAGTTCGATGTCCAGATTGAGAATACGATTCTAAGAGGAGGCGATCGTTGTACTTTCAGGATAATGAGGCGTGCCGGTGTGAAGTGATTGATTGCCGTCTGCGTGCTGGACGATGGTCATGGACTTGACGCATCCTTCCGTCACGTATTACTCCCGCAGGCATTTCGACAAGCCATTCCGTTTTGAACTTGAAAGATAAAAGGCATGAAATGATATTAAGACCGTTTATCATCAGCGATGCTCCTATATATGGTGTCAAAAAAGCAACCCCTCTTTGCAATCAAAGATCTCTGATGTAGCGAAACAATTACTTGAATAGAAAGCAATGAAACATATTCCAAATATCCTGTCAGCGACGAGAATTGCTTTGTGTCTGCCTTTACTCATGGTGGATGCAATGACTGTGCCCTTCTGGGTGCTCTACGTGATAGCAGGCTTAACTGACATTCTCGACGGCTTTCTGGCAAGGCGATGGGGCGTGGAGAGTAAGTTTGGGGCCAGATTGGATAGTTTGGCTGACTTTGTGTTTGTTTTGGCTGTTGGATATAAGTTGTTTCCGTGGCTGAAGCTGCCTGCTACGCTGTGGATGATGATAGGGCTTATCGCGCTGGTGAAAACAGTTAATGCTATCAGCTCGTATGTGGTAAAACATAAAATAGAATTCCTGCATACCAAAGTCAACAAATTGACAGGCTTCTTGCTCTTTATCGGCATGATGACTGTCGGACAGTCATACTTCATCCCTGTTGCATGGGTGATTGCCTGCATCGCCTTCTTCGCAGCCATACAGGAAGGACATATTATTCGCAGCAAATAATACCATTCGTCACAGAATCGTACCATTCGTCACGAATTGGAGCTAAATCGCAACTATAGCATATCCCTGCATCGTCCAACAGGCAAATTATTCAAAAATGCAGAATTATGAAAAAGTTTAGTTTGAAAATGATGCCTTTAATGGCCGCAATGATGATGAGCCTGACAGCTCAGGCCAAGACACAGGATATACCCATAGTCTGGTGCTCAATGCTGCCTACAAATGGGCGAACTTGATGCTGAACTATGGCCGTGTGAAGGATGCCCTCACTATGTCGACAGAGCCTTTCCCAGGTTCAGAAGATCCCCTTGTCAGCCTTGTGCGCCCCATCAACAGCTGGGAGGATTACAACCAGTTCAACATTCAGTTGTCAGCACGGCCCACCATAGGATGCTGGCATCCTATGTGGACTATCATCGCTCAGTTGCAGGATTTCAAATCGCCTACGGCCGATGGCTCCACCATCACGTTGAACCATCCTTGGTTTATTCTTGGTTGGCAGAACGACATCGAATTGCCACACGGTTTCCGGCTCAACGCCTCACTCCAGTGGTACTCGAAGGGTGACTACAACAACTTCCGCATGACCAGCACTCGCCTTTTCACCAACGTAGGTCTGCAGCATGATTTCAACTTAAAGCGTATGGGTACACTCACTTTCGACTTGCGTTGCAGCGATATCTTCCACACCAACAAGACCGATGCCATCGTCTTCGGTTATCGAGAACTGACTACGCACAATCCTGCCCGTCGCACCTTTGTGCTTGACCTTACCTGGAAGTTCAACGAGGCCCGCTCTAAATATCGTGGCTCTGGTGCCGGAGAGAAACAGAAGGCAAGAATGTAATCAAATAGCATAATTATTTGGCAATAATCGAAATTCTTCGTAATTTTGCAACCGATGAAACGACTTTGCTATCTTGACAATCTGAAGGTCTGCCTGACCGTCTTGGTGATTATGCACCATGCCGGTCAGGCTTACGGCAATGGTGGCGATTGGGCTTACACACCATCCAATCCTGCCGAATTTATGCCTTGGATTTGGCATTTCTTCTCTACCAATGCAGCCTTTTTTATGGGGCTATACTTCTTTATCTCTGGTTATTTTGTCCCAAGGAGTTTCGATAAACAAGGGTCTAAACAGTTCGTACATAAGAAACTGCTCCGACTGGGAGTCCCCTTGCTCTTCATGGGTGGTATCATCAGTATCCTAAGCGGAAAGCCAGAGATTGGTCATATGTGGTTTATCGAGAGTCTTTTGGTGTTCTGCCTCGTCTATGCCGTGATTCGTCATTGGGTATCGCCAATAGAAAAAGAGTGTAGCTCTAAGCCCACCATCATCGGACTACTCATCGTTGCTCTGCTGATGGGCGTTGGAAGTTACTTTATCCGTCAGGTCAGTCCTCAAGACCATTGGATCTGGCCCTTTGGCATCATTCCTCTCCCTATGGAGCCTGCACATTATCTTCAATATGTCATGATGTTCGTTCTTGGCATCTTGGTCTATCGCTTCCAATGGTTAGAAAAGTACACCACTTCAATGGGGTGTCAGATGGGATGTACCATAATCCCAAGACAGGGTTAAAGACGTATATGCTGAGTTTCGAGAACTCTGATGCGAGACTGGAACTAATGACAAGGCCAGAGGTGAAGGACGAAGAAAAAAACATCTATCGTCAGGGGTTCATCCATCTGTCCTTCTCTGTTGGATCGAAAGAGAAGGTTGACTGCCTTACGAAGGCCCTGAATGAAGCTGGTTATCAAGTATTAAGTGGCCCAAGGATTACAGGTGATGGCTACTATGAAAGTTGCATAGTTGGACCAGAGAATCTTCTCTTAGAAATAACAGTTTAATCATAACTTTGCCGTGTCAAACAAATAAAAGAAGATTAGTTTTTATGACCACAGGTTCATTGACTGTTCTGTTTGAAGATCCTTTTTGGATCGGGCTGTTCGAGATGATTGACCAGAATGGGCTGCGTGTCTGTAAGGTTACGTTTGGTGCAGAGCCGACAGAAAAGGAGGTGATGGAGTTTGTCGATAAGAACTGGAACCATTTACAATTCACTCAGCCTATTGAAACTCCTACGACTTCAGAGAGCAAAAAGAACCCCAAGAGACAACTTCGCGAGGCCAAGAAACAAATGCAATCACAAGGCATCGGTACCAAGTCTCAACAAGCTCTGAAGCTACAACAGGAACAGAATAAGGCAGAGCGAAAGCATCGTTCAAAGGCAGAACGCGAGGCAGAAAAAAAACGTCAGTTCGATCTGCGTCAGGCCAAGAAGAAAGAAAAGCATAGAGGACATTAATGGATTATGAAGAGAGAAATAAACCTTCAAGAGAGTAATCGTGCTGAAGCATTCCATATGTGGATGTCATCACCCATGCCGATGGTGACATTGGTGAAGACGTTGGATGTTAGCCGCTTGGTAAAGGTCAGTAAAAAGAGCGGAATGAAGTTCACCATGCTGATGTGCTGGTGCGTAGGCCAGGCGGCGAGCCAGGTGAAGGAGTTCTATACTCTGCCTGTAGGCGGAAAGTTATACCACTACGACAAGCTTGCCATCAACGTCATTGTAGAGAACAGCAAGGGGGGCATCAGTTCCTGCGACATTCCTTTCACCGATGATTTACAGCAATTCAATCGCTACTACCTGTCGTTGACAGCGCAGGCAGCGAATGAATGTAAGAGTTCCTTCCTTGACGAGCACATGGTTATCGGCACATCTGCCATGATACAGACGGAGCTCGACTGCATCGTCAACCAATACACAGATCAGTTCTGTAACCCGATGGTAATGTGGGGCAAGTATCACAAGGGGTTGTTCAAGACAACTCTGCCAGTATCATTCCAATTCCATCATGTTCAGATGGATGGTGGTCATGCTGCACACTTCTTGGACATATTGCAGAAGGAAATGCTCCTTTTGTGTTAAATTGAAGTTAAAATCAATAAAACGTTTGACCCGTCCCTTAGGTCATACCTTAATTTTGTAATCGCTTAGCAAATCATCGTGCGATAATGAGTAAAATGAAATTAAAAATCGGAGAGTTCTCACAGATGATGCAGGTAACCGTAAAGACCTTGCGTCACTATGAGCAGAAGGGACTCTTGTTGCCTGACGAGGTGGACGAGTGGACGGGCTATCGCTACTATAGCCTTGATCAGATGCAGAAGCTGCAATCCATCCGCGACCTGCAACGACTCGGTTTCTCGCTTGACGAGATTAAGGATCTGTATGATGACGTGTCTCATACACCCAGTGTCCGACAACTGACGGAGAAGATCAAGGAAACGGAACAGCAACTGAAGCAACTGATTGCCCGCCGTAACCGACTGCTCGACTGGAGAGACTCTCGCAAAGAAATGAAGACAATGGAAAAATTCAGTATTCAATCACTGCCCGAAATCATCGTGGCAAGTCATCGTGAAGTCATCCCCAACTATGCCGCCATCGGACCCATGTGCTATGAGAAGATCGGACCCGAGATGCAGCGCCTTGGCTGTAAGTGTCCGCCTCCAGGCTATTGCTTTACTATAGAGCATAACAAGGAATATACGCCAACGGATATCGACATCGAGTATTGCGAACAGGTTGAGGAGATGGGCACAGATAGCGCCATTATCCAATTCAAGCGTTTACCTGCTGTTCCCAAAGCCCTCTGCATGAAGCATGTTGGCCCTTACGAGCGTTTTTACGAATCGTACACCGAGGCTTTCCGTTATATGGAGGAGCAAGGCTACAAGGTTGCAGGACAACATCGCACCTGCTACATCGATGGAGCTTGGAATCAGGAAGACCCTGAGAAATGGCTCTCAGTCATTCAGATACCAATCGAATAATCAATCATTGTCTGCCTCACTCGGTTGGGGCAGACAATAAACATGTCAATGACAAATGAAAACAAGAGTTGGGGATGCACTCGCCCGCTTGATGATAAACCATATAGTTAAAAATGAACGCAATATTATACATACACGGCAAAGGCGGTAGTGCAACAGAAAGTGAGCACTACAAGCCGCTGTTTCCTGACAACGAAGTGATAGGTTTGGATTATCAAACGTTCACTCCTTGGGAAACAGGCAAGGAGATACGCATAGCCGTAGAAGAACTGAAAGGCAAATACGAGAATGTTATCCTGATTGCCAACAGCATCGGGGCATTCTTCAGCATGAATGCTGATATCGATGAAATGATTCAGAAGGCTTACTTTATCTCTCCAATCGTGGATATGGATAAACTGATTACCGACATGATGAAGTGGGCCAATGTCACTCAGCAGGAACTGGAGTTAAAAGGTGTGATTCACACTGACTTTGGAGAAGACTTGTCGTGGGATTATCTGAGCTACGTCAGGAGCCATCTTGTAGAATGGCGTGTGCCAACGCAAATTCTTTATGGTAGCAAAGATCATTTGATCTCACTAGATACCATCACCAGGTTTGCCAATAAGCATCAAGCCTCGCTCACCGTGATGCAGGGCGGCGAGCACTGGTTCCACACAGATGAACAGATAGTGTTCTTGGATAATTGGATAAAGGGAATCGATATAATGACAATTAACAAAGATAGACTCAGACAGACATTCAGCGAAGGTGGTGCACAGAAGATTTACCAAGAGGTAAAGGCCTGTGGGGATTTCCTTGGCTTTGCTCGTCGGTATGCATTCAGTGAGGATTATCTCGTGGCAAGGAGTGCTTTATGGGGACTGACCAAGGCCAGTAGAGAAGAATTGTCTCAACTGCAGGTGATACTGAGCGAGTTTATCAATCAAGCCATGCAAATAGATAATTCATCCGTCAGGCGACTATCGCTGAACGTCATTGAACGACTGGAGATGTCTGAAAATGACCTGCGGACGGACTTCCTTGATTTTTGCTTCGAGCACATGATAGATGTCGAGGAGTTACCTGGCATTCAGTCCGTCTGCATGAAACTCGCCTTCCGCATGTGCAAATTCTACCCAGAACTGATGGACGAATTGAAGCGCACCCTCGAAGCGATGGAGATTGACTATTACAAACCTGCCGTGAAAGGAGTCCGAAGCAAGATTCTAAGCGGTAGACTCAAATAATATTTTTTCCCTAACATTATCTTATTCGATCAAGAGAAAAAGTATTTCTCTACCATAGCTTTGAGCTGGTCGGCAGATAGGTTGGCTACACCAGTCTTCTCAATCAGCGCAAACTCCTCCTTGTTCTTGCCGATGACGAACTTACGTTCCTTGCCATCGATTTCAGCAAGCAAGTGGAAATTGCCTTTATAGGCTTGCTCTATGCGGATATTGGCAACCGAATGACCGTTGATAGTCAGTTCTGGCACTACAGCATCTTCCTGCCATTCGCCCCATGCTTTCAGATGGTCGATAATCGTAGTCTCAACCCTACCCATCCATTGCTCTGACACACCATATTTCGTAGCAATAGCCCTGAACTGCTTCAGAGACGCTACCACATCACGGATAATGGCATCTGGTCGGCGTATGCCGTTGTCACGGGCAAATTGGATGGCATCCTCACGGGTAATTCCACGGAGCTTGGCCCTGATATACAGGCAGTGATCCTCGTTATTACGGTTATCAACCGAAAAGAGTTTGACCGCATCATCAAAGAACGGATGGAAACTAACGCACTCGCCCAAGAATTTGAACGTAGGAAAAAGCAACCGAAAGTCACGGCAGTTCCAGATGGATATGTAACCACGGCACAAATTGCCGAGAAGTATGGAGTAACAGTCAAGCATGTACAGGCAAAGACAAGGGAAGTGAAGTCTCCCAAGCTGCACATCAAAAACATGAACTATTACAACGAAGCAGCCATTGAAAAGCTGTTCAGCAGAGACCCAGACACGTTTGATGTCCCTAGACTATATAACGGCACAAAACATTGCGAAACGCTTCAAAGTGACAGTACACCATGTTCATGGCCGGACTCGTGAAGCCAATGTGCAGAAAATAACCATCAAGAATGTCAACTTCTATGAGCTGAAAGCCGTGGAGGAACTGTTTGCCAAGAATGAAGCAGATGAAGAACTGAAGGGCAGAGAAACTTCGGAATGGATAACAGGAATCGAGGTTGAAGATATGATGGGTATCACTACATGTGCCAGACGAACCTTCGTTTCTCGTCATAAGATTCCTTCCAAGAAAGAACACGGCATTACCTACTATCTGAGGCCGGCCATCGAAAATGCCAATAACGTGTTGGCCACCTATTGCAACTTTTATTTCACTGTAGAACAGATTATCGAGAAGTTCAATATGGATAGAGACAAAGTTTACAGCATGGTACGCTATAACAACATCCGCAAAGTTCAAGTCGGACGATTTGCATTGTACCTCAAAGAAGATGTCATTAGGACACTTCATGAGAATACAATAAGTTAAGTTGACTTATTCAGACTTATTCCATGTGGCAATCAGATTATCTCATAATGACATATATCAGTATCAAGTAATTCAAGACATTTGCAACCAAATTTTAAAAGTAAAAGACTATGCAGTTTTGTAAGACAGTAACCCTTCGCACACGTCCCATTAAGAATGGAATGTTGTCGTACTACCTGGATTTCTACCCAGGCTATCGTGATGTTGTTACGATGAAAACCATTAGACACGAGTCTTTGGGAAGACTACATCTATGCTGATCCCCAAAACAAACGTGAAAAGGATTTCAATGAGAGAATGACTGAAAAGGCCGAAGCCATCCGCTGCCGAAGTCAAACAACCTTAGGGCATGCAATGAGCGTTATCATGAACCTATAACTTTAAATTGGGATCTTGATTTATCTCAGTAACAATTGCTTCAACGGGATATGAAACAGGAAAATGCCATTCGTTATCAAACTTTTGTTCTCCCTTCATAAGATGATAGTGTATATGTATTCCTAATATGGAATATTTCTCCACGCAAAAATCTAAATACCAATTCAGAATATCTCCTGCCATTAGAACAATACTATTGTCTTCACATTCTGTTTCGCATATTTCAATATTTGGAAATTTCAACTTTAGACAGCCAATGACGGGCTTGAATTCCTCCTGCAAATTATATTTGTTATTCTCTGAAAGCATATTATTTCTCAGTTCTCTTAATTCGTCTTTAAATCTCATTCTTTCTTTCAATAAAACACCCGCATCTGTTGCCAATGTCCATTGTTTGGAGATTGCTTTCCCATTTTCTCTACTTGAAAATTTTATCTGAGTTTCGTCTCCAAATAGTTGTATCTGAAAATCAACATAACCATCATTGTCTTTTTCGACGAGTTGAATAAATGTGTCACTACTCGTAAAGGTCTTAACTCCAGGATAAACCCATTTGATATCTCGAATCAGGTCATTATAAAAAGACTCTATTCTCCCATTCCCGAATCTCTTGACTTTCCCTTTGGAACTTTCGATCTTCGAGAAATAGTAAATTGCACCAATAATAAGGGGTATTATAATGATATAGAAAAGTATTTCCATCACAAATTCTGATTTTAACATACAAATATAATAATAAAAATATGAATAAATTTTGTTTTTACTACTTTTTTAGGAATATTTAGTAGTTCGTGCGCGAGGAATAATAACAAAGCTATGCTCATGTTTATTACACATTGTTACTGGCTAAGCTAAGTATTTGTTGCCCTTTGCTATCAAAGCTCGGCAAGATTAAGCAAGCATGGCGCAGCTCTTGCTATTCTGCAATTTCGTTCATATACCACGGAGTCTCTAATCCAATGACACTCCCATGTCCCCATAGTAACAAACGTTGCTTTGTCAGTCTGGAATCGTCACGACAGTAGCATTGACAATGCAAAATGCACAATTTTGAATTGTTGTCGAACTTTACTGCTTTTATTTGCCGCCAAAAGAAAAGGAGTTTAGTTTACCCCCATATTATATATCCATAACTCAAACTAAACCTTTTATATTTCGACTACGACTTACATCTCCCTAAAGGGACAGATTACACCTCAACAGTGTCCCCGAGGGACATATGTTAAACGGTGCCTCAAGGCAATAAAAATGGTCGTTTTTACGTTATAATATAAACATCTGCAAAGAACTGAAAAGAAATGAGCATTAAAAGGCTATATGGAGGAACAGCGATTGAAGCACAAATGCACTCGCTTCACAGCGAATGCAAGAATGTGCAAAAATCCGTGTTAACGAATGTGAATTGGTAAAGAAACGCATCGCCATATTTTCAGATGTTTGCTTTTTCTTTTTTTGGCGGCAACGTCATTTGCAGATTTTTGCCTATTTTGCGTCCCTCCAGTGTCCCTCGGAGTCACTATCGATACCCTAAAATAAAGAGGTTTACACTGACTACCAGCTACTTATATTTGCAGATAGTACATTCTGCATCGGTATTTTTATTCAGTACAATTATGAATTAACAGTATATAAATCGTTAGAA
>LAHS01002877.1_pt1 | contig 20428 bp, 10 predicted proteins | sample 329651 | NCBI WGS metagenome assembly LAHS01 (sample SAMN03275699, study PRJNA271635) | activated sludge metagenome | isolation source: sample C-1 Sludge from hydrolytic chamber (first chamber) of Anaerobic... | reverse complement strand
CAAAAGCTCCTGATTCCGCAGCCTGTCTCGATTCGCTCGGCTGGGTATACTTTAAGCTTGGACTTGATAAGGATGCGGAAAAATACTTGACGCAGGCTAAAGAAAAAATGCCTGATAATCCGGAAATTGCAGACCATCTGCGCCAGACGAAGGCAGGCTGATTTATATGGCAAAAATTAACAATCTAAAAAATCGCATTATTAATTCTCTCGCAGCTATTGTTATTTTTACGTGCACTGTTCAGACAGTTTGCGCTGACGGAACTTCTGTTTTTAAAAGTCCGGAGGCAACGCAGACTAATGCTGCCGGTGCTCGTTCCGCGGCTGCGGGGCTTGCAGAGCAGGAATTTCACCGCGGTGTTCAGGCATATTACCGCGGGTCGTTCAACGACGCTGTAATGGAATTTGAAAAAGCGCTTTCGTATCTTCCTTCAGAAAATCTTATACTCGACTGGCTTGGAAAGTCATACTACCGCTCAGGCATTGAGGGCGCGGCTCTCCAGCAGTGGCAGTTCGCATCTGACGCTGGATACGGCGGACTTCTCCTGCAGAACAGAATTGAAATAGTGCGCGAGCGGAGAATTACAGACAACGTGTATGATTCAGCTGTGCGCTATACAGAAGCAGGCACGTACCCCGGCAAAAAAGGCGACCAGCTGTTTTTCAGCCAGCCGATATCTGTGCTGCCGAACAATGACGGCACACTGTGGATTCTTGCATACGGTTCAAACGAACTTATTCTTATCGACGCTAACGGTTTAATACTCAAAAGATCAAACGGCGCATTCAACGGCTTTGACCGGCCGATGGACATCATCCGGCTTTCGAGCGGGCACATGCTCATCAGCGAATTCGCCGGCGACAGGCTTTCTGAATTTGATGCATCGGGAAAATATCTGAAAACATTCGGAACAAAAGGACGCGGCGTTGGCAATATGGTCGGTCCGGAGTATCTGGCGCAGGATGAGAACGGCGATATTTTTGTAACAGACTTTGGAAATGCACGCGTCGATGTGTTCGACAGAGACGGCAATGCTCTCTTTTTCTTCGGGAACAAAAAGGAAGACTTCGATGGACTCAGAGCGCCTACAGGAATCGCAGTGATTGGAGAGACTGTATTCGTCGCTGATGCTGTGACTGGCGCTGTGTACCGGTTTGACAACGCGGGAAACTATCTTGGCATTCTTTGCCAGGAAAAAACATTTATACGGCCTGAGTCGATGAAGAACTGGAGCTCGTATCTCGTCGTGTGCGACAAGAACAGAGTTGTGTCTATCGACAGCGAAACAGGAGCGACATACGAAAACACGAGAACAGGAAACGCACCTTCACGCGTGACGAGCGCAGTTCCTGATGTGAACGGAAATATGATTGTCACAGACTTCCGCTCGAACGATGTTTATGTGATGACAAAAACGTCTGAGCTTGTCGGCGGTCTTTTTGTGCAGATTGAGCGAGTTGTATCAGACAACTTCCCCAAAGTCGTCCTTGAACTTAAAGTTGAGAACAGACGGAGACAGGGCGTTGTAGGATTAAAGGACATCAATTTTTTTGTGACTGAGAACAAGCGTCCTGTCGCTGATTTTAAGCTCGACGGCGCAGCTTCCTATAATGACACTGCGGATATCACCATGATTATTGACCGTTCGCCTGAGACGGCAGACAAGGCAGAGGCAGTTGAAACTGCGGTCCGCGAAATAGCTGCTTCGATGAACAACAAAGGAGTGCTCCGCGTTATTTCTGCGGGAAGCGTGCCTGTAACGGAATATACAGGAAGTCCGGACGGTGTAAAGAATTTTACAATCGGTGCGCTTAAAACGCCGGTGAGCAGCGACTGCACAATTGATCTTGCAATCCGCCTTGCAGCGAACTCTCTTATTAACGCAGAAAAGAAACGCGCTGTTGTGATGATTACGTCAGGAACTGTTTCTCAGAATGCATTTACTAAATACGGACTTTCTGATTTAACTGCGTATCTTAATAATAATGCGATTGCATTTGCAGCGATTCAGCTTGACCAAGGCTCATTCGGAAAAGAAATCAGTTTTATTTGCGACAACACGAACGGAAACGAGTACTACGTTTACAGAAGCGAAGGACTTGCAGGGGTCGTGCCTGATTTGATCGGCATACCTTCGGGAATGTACCGCATTTCCTACACATCGTCGCTTCCTACAGATTTCGGACGCGCATATCTTCCTGTTGAAGTTGAAACATACTTGATGAACAGAAGCGGAAGAGACGAAACAGGATATTTCGCACCGCTTCAGTGAACTGACAGCGGGAAAAAGACTGAAAGAGAATCGTCTTGTTAATCAGAATTTGATTGTGCATCCGAGACTTGCAGTTCCGGAAACAGTAATCACTGAGTCCCATGTGCATGCGTAGCTTCCGGTGACACTGCCGTTTACTGTTACGTATTTTGTGAGCGCAAGCTCGACAAGATGGGTGAGCGCGAACGACTGCTTTTTTATCACTTCAGAATTTGTTGTTGTGGAAGATTCTGTTTCTGAAACTTCTGCATTGAAGCTGTCTGTCCTTGTGATGACTGTTTTTGCATACGTAAAGTCTGGCTTGAAAATCTGGATTGCGCCGAGAATCGGTGACATTTTTCCGCGTCTTTTCCAAACAAGTGTGCCCTTGCCACTCCAGTCGTCAGTTGTTTCAAATGAACATTCTATACCTGTTTTTAAAACATCAGTGTCATTGATGTAAAAGTCAGACTGAATATAACCGGTGTATTTTGAAGTGACCGATGACGGATCTGAGCGCGGAATTTTGAGGACTGCGCTGAACGATGACGTGTATGCGTCCTGCTGGAACCATGAGAAAAGAGGAATCGTTCCGGTGCGGCATAAAACGTTGAGCGCTGTCCATCCGAGAAGTCCTTTTATCTGATAAATATCGCTTATTGTGGCGGATGTGCGTATGTCGCGTGAAGCGGAGAGTGTAGCGCTTGAAGGCAAATAAAAATCATAGCGGGTGCCAGTAAACGAACGTTTCCATGACGCACTGTATGTGCCGGTATAATAGAGTGAGTCTGACGAATCTGTTGTCATCGTTGTGTCAGCAAGAACGTCGTCAGAGAGTTTGGAGCTGACAAAATCGTAGAATGGCAGCGATGAAAAATACCATGTTTTGTTTTTAAGAGAAGATACTAAATCATCGCCGTCTCTGTAATAGCTTCCTCCTGCCGTAGAAGTTGCAGTGCCGCCTCCTTCTTTTTTCCATGAAAGTGAAAATGCATTTTTCCCTGCTGCGAACGGAAGTGTAAAAAGACATGATGTGTTGTCGGTGAAGAGCGTTGATGTTGAGTCTGTATATGTTCCTGATGTAGAAAATGCGGCGGAAGGTTTAAGCGAGAAAAATGGTGCTGCGTATGACGCATTTGCAGATGAAGAAAGCGCACGCCACGAAGCTGCGCTTGAGCCTGTTGAGAAAGCAAGAGATGTGCTGTCTTTCCAGCCGTTCACATAATTGTCAGTGTCGCATTCCTCAACATCATCTGATGATGGAAGAAGCTTTTGTTTTACAGAAGCGGATACATCTGCTGCAAATGGTCCTGCTGCAAATGAAGCTTTTGCAGATGATGACTGAGTCTGTGCCCACGATGTTGATTCTGCTGCTGCAGAGGCAGACAGTGACAGCGGAATATGAAGCGGTGAAAAACTGACTGATGCACTGTTGTTTTTTTCCAGCGTTTCGCTTGTGTGGTCAAAGCGGTATTCTTCGGAAGCAGAAATCATATTGAACAAAGGTGTGTCTGTAGAAATACTGTGGCCGGCGTTTGTAAGCGGAAGTGATGAAGATGATGTGCGCGCAGCGTCAGCACTTATTTTGAACAGAGGAATTGTTGCGCCCCCGCCGATGCTTCCTGTCAGAGAGCCGTCTGGATCATCAGAACCGCTTGTGTAAATTGTTGAGGAACCAGTGCCTGTCGTTTTAAAAGAGACGTCCTTAACAATAACATTGTCTCCGCACTGCACAACAGCTCCGTCTTTTTTCCACGAGGCGGCAGCCGTATCCTGCAGAATAAAATGAGGGCTTGTGTCTGAAAAATACAACTCATCGAGAGAGAAAGAACCTTGTGTGTAAACTGATGATGACGAAGGATCCGCTGTGGTGAATGTCGCCTGGAATCTCGTCGGAACAATGTCGTTGTCTGTTGAAAGCGTATAGTCTGTTCCTTTAGAAAGGGATGTGCCGCCGACTGTAACGGTATCATCGGTGAGGTCTATTGAAATACAGTGCCATGATCCGTCGTTGAGAACGCTGAGCGCTGTTTTATAAAAAGAAAGACGCACCGCTTTTTTTGTTGTCCCGTCTGACTGCGGACGGTCGAGCAGAATTGTCATGACAGTGTTTGCATCGTTGATAATCTGCGCATTGCCGGAATATGTTTCTTTCGATGATGAAACAGGCGCATAGTTAAACCAGAATGAAACAGATTTGTACGGAGTCATGTCTGCTTCGGAAAAATAGCGCGTAAGTGTTACGTCAAAAGTATCTGATGATGTAAGCGATGAAAAACTATTTTCGTCAGTCGTCCACTCTGTATGTTCATAATAATTTGTGCTTGAGTTGAACCGCTTTGTGTCAGTGTTCGAGGGCGCATTCGTATGTGTCTGTTCCTGAGAAATTGTTATTGCACTGTTTGCATACGAAGAAAATGTAAGGTTTCCTGTTTCGTAAGGACCCGCATAGATTGTGCCTTCTGTAATTGATGATGAGGAAGGATTTGATGAGCAGATGATGAGACGCGCATCGTAGTGTGCGGAAAGTCTTGCTCTGTCTTCTGCTGAGAGTACGACAGTGACTGTCTGCCAGCCGTCTTTGTTTTCTGTCGCAGACGGAGCTGCGTCGGCAATAAATGATTTCTGCACGTCTGCAGGGTTTGTTGCTAAGTCTGCAGCATCGCTGCTTACGGATGAGCATTTGCTTATGAGCCATGTCGGAACAGATGATGTATCTTCTACCTTAAAATCGTCATCAGCTTCAACTCCGAGCTGCAAGTACACGGAAATGTCAGAATCGGAAAGCGAATTGCCGGAAATGTCCTCGCTGTTTTTGAGCGCGATGCTGAATGTTGAAGCTGATGCAACGCTTGAGTTGCCTGGAAGATTAAGCGCTGTGGCTGCCCATGCCGGATTAGTTGTGCTTACCGATGAATTTTCTGATACAGCAGAAAAATTCCAGGACACCGGAACTGCGTATCCGGAAATGCTGCTGTCATTTTTACCAGACTGAGCATCGACAGAACAGTTGAACGATGATTCAAGTGAAGGTTCTGTGTCAGATGAGCCGGGGCGCGCATTTATTGCGGGTACAAAGCCAGAAGGGAGAGAGACAGCTGCGCTCTGAGTCAGATACACTGTCGAACTTTCAGAATCGTCCATGCCGAGAACACGGTAATAGCCAGTCGTATTGTCTGATTCAATTGTTGCTGCAGATACGTTTGACAAAGTGAGCGAGTCCGTTTTTTTTGAAATGCCGGAAGCAATCGTAAAAAATCCCGGCGAGGAATATGATGAATCAGCAAATGTTTTATCTGCTGCATACGACCACCGCATCGAAAAAGAAATATCGCCGCTTACATCTTTTGTAAATTGTTTTGAAAAACCTGCAGCAGCTGCGATTGCACCGCTGTCTGATGAACCGCTGTCTTCATACCACGTTGCATAAATGTGGTCGCCTGAAGATACTGCTGAAGAAAGGGTGATTGTTCCGGCTTCTTCGTCGTAAACTGCACCGCTGTCGATGACGCCGTTTTTATAGACACGCACTGTTCCTGCTACAGCTTTTGTTCCGATATCAAACCGTGAGACTGCGGTGTACGACCGGAGACTCAGCACGAGATCATTAGTACGCTCTGTTCCAAGATAAATGCCGGGGTCTGTTCCTGCGAGCGGAAAGCGGACTTTAGGACTGACTGCGCTTGATGACGATGATGTTTCTGCTTCTTTGTAATAGACATCGGCATACGTATGCTTTGAAGAAAAAAAGTCATCGGAAACAAAAGTTGTCTCGTCGTCTGCAATAACAGCAAGATAGACAGAAGAAGATGTTTCTGTTGATGACGATTTGACGAGCGCGTCCGAAGCAGCTGTTGTTCCGCCGTCGTAGCGGTATGCTGCAATGAACGGTGAAAAACCTGCCGGATGCTGCACAAGAAGAACTGTTTGATTATTAATTGTTGTAAAGAAACCGTCTGTTTCTGTTCCCGTTTTGTCAGGTCCTGGACCTGCGCTTCCATTTGATTTTCCGTATGAGAAAGATGACACATTCGGTATTGAAACCGATGATGTTGAGTCAGAAAGAGATCCGAACCATTTCTGCACATCGCCTAAAAATCCGCTTCCAGAAAAAGTCGTATTAAGTGACGATGAAGTGCCATACGTTCCAAGCTCACTCTTGAGCGAAGATTCTGTAACAGTGCTGTCGAATACAAATGCAACAGCCGGCACAATACCGCTGGCTGTTTCCGCATCGGCATCGGAAGAAAGAACAACTTCACATCTTGCCGGGAGAACGAGATACTCCGTCGTATCAAGTTTTTTGTATGTTCTTCCCTGAGTATCTTTGTATGAGCCGGAACTGCTTTCAACATACACGCCTGAAACAGCTGCTGTTGTATCGTATGAAGGAAGAATGTACTGCCGTCCTGTCATGTATGAAGAAAGAGATGTTGTTTCTGTCGATACTGCATTTTTGCCGTACCACGTTTTTTCCTGGGACTCAAGCATGTCGTATCTGAGCACTGCGTCTGCGCGCCACGTGTCGTCTGAAAAACAAAGTGAAATTCCAGGAGCCTGATTGTCACCGCCGCCGATTCCTCTGTTCACTGCGTCGACCGAATAGGTTGAGGGAAATACAATTCCTCTGTTTGCAATACGAGCTTCTTTTAAAATACCGTCACCGTAGTAACCGAGAGCAACTGTATTTTTGTCAAAACCATCTGCAAAAGAAGACTCAAAATACCAGTGATGATCGAGCAGAAACCAGAGTGACAGATCGACATTTTGTACAAATACAGGAGTCCCTGTTGAATAGCCTGCTGTCGATCCGAAGCCGAAACTGTAGGAACTCGTGTTTGTTACGGTGCTCTGCCAGTATCCTTCGGCGCGGAATTCAACATTCTTGTCGCCGATGTCGTAATTAAAAAGTGAAGTTGTGTTTGTACCGAGCGGCGGAAGATTGCTTGTGTCAAAAACAATGGAGCCTGCGCCGCTTGCAGAAGATTCAGTTGTTTTTTCTTCTGCGTATGCCGTCTTGTCAATTTCCAAAAATAATAATGCACAGCATGAAAAAAGTATGAGCAGTTCTTTGTTGAGAAGACGCGCTTTTTTTATTTTAACAGCAGGATCTTTTTCTTCTGCGGCGAGGATTGCCTTTTCAACTTTTTGTTTTTTCTCTTCGCCAAAGTCGAACAGATTTGCCTGATGAGGTGCATCTGAGCTTTCTACATTCTGAACGCCAAGTCCAAGCAGCCGTATGCCACGGCCTGATTCATATTTTTTTGAAAATAAAATTTTTGCGCGTTCATATAAATCGTCGAGCGAAGAAACATCGTGACCGGAAGAGTCTTGAATCGAGACTGTTGTAAAATCCTCGTACCGTATTTTTAATGCAACGCAGTGGCTGCGGAGCTTTTCGCGGAGAAGACGGAACATGACAGTCTGCGAAAGCTCAAGAAGCGCCGTGTCGATTACATCTCTGTCTGTAAGATCGTATTCAAATGTATTTTCTCCGCTCAGCGAATGAGACTTGGCATCGTTTGTAAATGTTTCAACTTCATTTCCGCGTACAGCATTATACAAAAAAGAACCAGTCGCTGAACCAAAAATGCTTATGAGAAGCTGCTCGCTGCGCGCATAAATATCTGCCGTCGTGTGAAAACCTGAAGCTCTGAGATGATCAAGAGTTTTGCTTCCGACGCCCCAGACTTTTTCAAGCGGAAGCGACATCATGAACTCAGTTTCTTTTCCCGGAGGCACAACAAGAAATCCGTCGGGCTTGTGAAGTCCTGATGCAATTTTTGCAATGTATTTCGTAGCGGCCATTCCGACAGAAACAGTAAGTCCTGTCCTTCTTTTTACTTCATCTTTTATGCGGCGCGCAGTCTGTTCCGGATCTCCGAAAAGACGCTCTGTTCCTGTTAAGTCGATGAAAGCCTCGTCTACAGAAATCTGGATAACATCAGGTGAAAATTCAGAAAATATTTCCATCACTTCAGCAGACTTTTCCTCGTAGCGCTCGTGTCTGCCATGAACAAAAATTCCGTTTGGACAAAGTTTAACAGCTTGGAATGTGGGCATTGCAGAATGAACACCGTACTTGCGCGCCTCATATGATGCTGTTGAAACGACGCTCCGCCTGTCTCCCGGCTTTCCGCCTACAATAACGGGAAGTCCTTTCCATTCCGGATGGTCAAGCTGTTCGACGGAGGCAAAAAAAGCATCAAGGTCAACGTGAAGAAATACGTGCTGCATCAGAGGCCTGCCGTATTTTTCGTTGAAACGGTTTTCTGTATAGTTTCTTTGCTAAATTGATTCGGAGTATCTGTCTGATAATATGATGACACAGTTATAGTTGAGGAATCGTAAGAACCAGCTGCGTAATCAATTGAGAACGAGAGGGGCGGAAAATCCGGCAGTGAAAAGTCAGCTTCTTTTGTGTCGCTGTCAAGATTGAAATCGTACAGAGAATCATATACTGGCGTTATGCCTCGGGCTGAAACGAATACTGTCGTGCGCACTGCCTGCTTTTTTGACGACAAAATAAGATGACATGTTGTTATGCCCTGAAAGTTTGTTTTTGTTATTTTCAGAGAACTGTTTGAGGGGTGTTCAGAATTAATAATTATGACTTTATTTTGTTTCGACGGAGAAACGGTTGCAGAACGATGAATAAGAATATGCGGAATAATGATAAGAACAGAGGCGACGATTGCAAGAAGTGAAACTGTTGCGATACTTGAACGTATAATAACCGAGCGCATTGAAAGACTGCGAAGCTTTCCGAAAATATTAAGCCGTACAAGAATGCGGAGCCACATAATTTGAAAAGGAAAGAGGACGCAAGAGACAAGAATGTTGCCAGAAAAAGAACAATGGACAAGATCGTAAAGACGGGCAGGGTCGGAATCATTAATAAGTGTCGCTGCATAGGGAACAAACGGCACCATCATCAGAATGACGGAAAAGAAAAGAGGTATGATTCTCTGTGCTGGCCGTGAAGCAAGAACGCACATGTATTCCGCTGCAAAAAGAACAATGAGAGAAACATCGAGCGTGCAGAATATAAAAACATTTGCCACAGCGACAAGCGAAATCAGGTAGCCATAAATGAACGGTGCAACAGGAAGACGCAGCTGTTCCTGCGCGATTACGAGAATTGAAATAAATAATCCTGAAAAAAGAATTTTTACTGCAAAGTGAAACGTCATGCTCTTGCCGGCTGCAAATGGTAGCAATGACGTAAGCGCTTGCCCCGCCTGAAGCGTTAAAGCTGATATGATGACGGCAATCGGTATGTAATACCATGTGCGCTTGAAGTCATCTTTGTAAGCGCTTGACTGACCGGTAAAAGAGAATCCGAATATAACAAGGAGCGTTGAAAATGCAAATATGAAAAAGAGAATAACAAAAAATATTTCGCTGATCCAAATTGTGTGATGCTGAAAATGAATGATTGCATAGTGACGGTCCCAGTTTTCTGTACCTTGTGCGGAATATGACTTAATAAAATTATCAAGAGCGTCGAGCGATGCATTTTCAGAAAAGGAGACAGCAGCGGCCGGAATCGAAACGCTCATGAATGAAGACATCCTGGAATCTTCAGGAAGAACGCCAAGACGGTACAGTGAAAGAATGAGGTGAGGAAATACGACAGGCGTTTTTGATGATGCAAATGAATTAATAAGACGTTTCGTAAGCCATTCCGGTGCAGTGTCTCCTGCTGTACCCGCCGTTATTGTGCTTGTTCCGTGCCTGTTTAGTCTGACTGTAACCGCTGCGGCATGGTCGCCGTCATCATAAGAATGAGAGAATACATACGTTCCTCGCAGTGAATCATTTCCTGAAAGTATACTGTTGTCTAGTGCAGAAAAAAGGATTGTGATGTCGTAATCTGCTTGGTTTGTGTGAATATTTTTCAAAAACTGTATAATTTTTTCGCTGTACAGAACAGTATCTTCCTGTGTAAAGTCGATAATCAGATGTGTTCTGCTGTCTTCTGTCAGTGATGACTGCGCAGAAGAAGACTTTCCTGTATTTATGTTTTTTTTCGAATCATCTGTTTGTTTTTCTGCAGAAGTAAATGAAATCGCGAGATTGAACGGAAATGTGTCTTGTCCTGTCGGAGTGAGTGCGTATCTGACTGGTGAAAAACCTGATGAAATAAGGATGCTTTCTGCTTTTTTGGAAAGCTCAGCTCCTTGCAGGGGATCAGCGTGTGTTTCTGCGGCTGCACAGAGAGGAATCAGCAGTGAAAAAAAAGCAGTCATGAGAACACGGTTTTTCATATAAGTACAGAATATAATTTGTCTGTTTACAATGCAAGACCCTTTGTGTATAATAGTAAAGTATTCATAAAAAGGGAGCATAAAAATAAGCATGTGCGCAGCCGGTAAAAAATTTATTTTAAGTCTGCCGTTAAAAGTTATTTTGACTGAGGAGGGCGCGTCTCATTTCATCAGTCATAAGAAAAAATTGCTCCGCTTCCGTCTTGCAGACAATGTTGAAGAATACGGCATATCACTTAATACATTCTCTCCACAGTCTATTCAGAACATGATTCTTGTCGATTACATTTCCAAAATTGAAATTTCAATGTCGGAATTTGTATCGTCACGCCAGGAAGTCATGGATCTTTCAAAGGTTGTAGTCTATTCACTTTTGTATAAACAATTCGACCGGCAGATATTTTCAGAATTAATAAAATGCGATTGTGTGCGCAAACATAACCGCTCAAATCCGTCACAACTCATTGATGACAAAACGAATATGACAGAAGCTCAGCTTCGCACTCATCTCGCAAATAAAGACCAGACGATTCAGCAGGCACGAAAAGATATTCTTGATCCGGTGTGGAAGTCGATTATGAACGACAAGAATTTTTCACCGGAAGAAAAAAACATTTATCTGCTTATGACAGAAAAACTGATGAACAGACTGAGTCTGATGAACTGGTTCATTATCACAAAATTTTATAAGACTGACGGTTTCCCGCAGATTATGTCTGTAGCGCGCAAACTGCTTGCCGAATACATGGATAAATCGAAAGTCGCTGAATATATTTCGATTCTCGTCATGGAGCTTGCTCTCAACTGCGAAAATGCTAATATGCGCAAAGAAGCAAAAATCATGTACCAGGGAATTCAAGACACTGATTCGCTTATTTATGACCAGGATGTCCGCGCAAAAATCGTAAACGAACTGAAGCGCAAGCATGAACTCGTGTTTCTTTCGTGGAAACTCGGGGGCGGCTCTACAGCAATCGGAAAACAGGGGCAGCTCAGAATTACTTTGTATAACAAGGATGACGAGTTTCAGGAAGTAAAGGAAAACATTGAGACAAAGGCTTCTGCTGATTTGAGCAAAAAGAGTCTGATTGACTTCTACCGCGAGTTGCCTGAAGGACAGGAAAGTACTGACCTCGGACTTTATTATTTGTCGTATCTTGATGATGCATGCAAGAAAGTCAACGTAAAATTTGAGTCAATCGTAAATCAGTTTACAGCCAGTGATCTTACAGTCATCAATCTCGTGTTCAATTTTTAGACGTATGCATACATTTCTGAGCGTAAAAGTTCCGCCTTTTTTTCTTTTGCTTTTATCTCTTTCTTTTTTTTATTCATGCAGCGATTCAGAGCCGCAGCTTGCTGGTGCAACAGGTTCTGTCGTTTTTGATTATGCTGATGGAACTTCGCAGCCTGCCGTAAAACTCTCAGTGTTCACAATGACTGCAAGCGAAGTCAGGCGCGCCTCAAAAATTTCAGTAACAGCAAGAAAGAACGGATATCAGTGGACAGTTGATTCGCCGCGGTTAATTTCAAGCGAAGGCAGACAATGGGCCGGCTATACAAATTTAGAACCGGTAACTGGCGAAACGATTCCTACCGGAACATATGATCTTATTTACACTGATGCTGCTGGCAGAGAAATAAACACTACATTTTCAGTGGACTATCCTGATGCTCTGATGACATCAACAGCAGATTCCGTAAAAACAATTCTGACGGTACCGCTTGAGGAATATACTGCTCTGTATGATGACGCCGGACAGCTTTTGTTTTTTGACAAAGCAAAAAATACATGGAATGATGTACAGTCAATACGCAGAGACTATCCGGATGCTGTTGCAGAGCGAAAATGTCTTGAAACGCTAGACCAGAGAATTATCTGCATAATGCCTCCGAAACAGCTTGCCGAAGAGAAGACGAACAATATGACGGGAAAGAATTAATATGGAACAGACGATAAGTGAAGAAACTGAGCGACGCTCAATTCATACATTTGTTATACGTGCAGGTCACATGACTGATTCTGAACGAAAAAATTATGAAGAACTGTCTCGTGTGTGGTGTGTTCCGTTTACAACAGAAAAAATAAATTTTCAGGAATTGTTCGGAAACAGTAATCCTGTGACTATTGAAATCGGATTCGGCATGGGGCAGGCTACATGCCTTATTGCAGAAGCAAATCCAAACATCAACTATCTCGGACTCGAAGTTCACAAACCGGGAATCGGACGTCTTCTTGGTGAAATAAAAAACAGAAATCTTACTAATATACGGATTATGGAGCACGACGCAATTGAGGTTCTCGAAACAATTGTTGATGACGCAAGTGTCGACGCTTTTCACATTTTTTTCCCTGATCCGTGGCCGAAGCTTAAACATCACAAGCGCCGTCTTGTCCAGCGTCCGCGCACAGATCTTATGGCAAAAAAGCTGAAAACTGGCGGTTATCTGTACATGGCTACAGACTGGCTTCCGTACGCAAAGTTTGCGCTTCAGGAACTGACGCAGACAGACGGACTAAAAAATAAATTCGAGTCATTTGCTCCTCATCAGGAATGGAGACCGGAAACACGCTTTGAAGAAAAAGGTGTAGATGCAAACAGAGTGATTTCGGAATTATACTTTGTAAGAAATGATACGCCTGCAGACAAACTTGTACCGGTGCCACAGAAGGCATGGGACGAAGAGTAAAAGAAGCACATGAATATTCTGCGGAGGAAAGTACGATGACAGACTTATTTGACATTGACGAAGCGCAGAAGGAAAGCGAAAAAGCAGCGCGCATAAAAGAACTCGTTCCTCTTATTAAAAAATACCAGCAGTCATACTACGACGGTGAAGGCGAAATAAGCGACGCCGAATTCGATAAGCTTTGGGATGAATTAAAATCGCTTGATCCTTTGAATCCTCTGCTTCAGAAAGTTGGCGCCGACAACGGAAATTTTGCTAAGGCTCATCACATTATGCCGATGGGAAGCCAGGAAAAGGCCGCGAATCCGGAACAGTTTTCTTCATGGGCACTCAGCCACGCTTATTCTGAATATCTCGTCGAATACAAACTCGACGGTGCATCGCTTGAGCTTCAGTACAGCCACGGAGAACTAGTTCGCGCTGTAACGAGAGGCGACGGAACAATAGGCGACGACATCACGGTGAATGCGAGAAAAATGCACGGCGTTCAGTCTGCGCTGTTCGACAAAAACGGAAACAAGATAGATTACACCGGCGGTATCCGCGGAGAAGTTTTGATGTTTCACGAAGTGCATGACACTTTATATGCAGACAAAGCTAACTGCCGCAATGCTGCGAACGGACTCATGAAACGGAAAGACGGAAGCGGAAGCGAAAATCTGACGCTCATTACATACGACGCATGGGAACAGAACGGAAAAAATCCGTTTGCTGATGAGCAGGAAAAAATCGAATGGCTCAAGTCATGCGGATTCACAACATCGCCTCTAAAAATTTGTCATTCTGTTCAGGAAGTTATTGATTACCGTGCGGAAGTGATGGAAAAAAGAAAATCGCTCGATTATGATATTGACGGTCTTGTTATAAAAGAGCGTGCAATTAATTACGATGATGCTTCGCGCGCGCGTCCTGACAGGCAGATTGCATTCAAGTTCAGTCTCGAAGAAGCAGTTACTGTCGTCCACGGCATTGAATGGAGCGAAGCGGGCGCGACGTATACACCTGTCGCTCTTTTTGATGCAGTGCAGCTTGCAGGAACAACAGTACAGCGTGCAAGCCTTGCAAATCCCGACACTATCCGCGCTCTCGGACTGCAGATTGGAAGCAGGGTTGTCGTTGTTAAGCGCGGAGAAATAATCCCAAAAATTGAATCTGTTCTTCCTGAAGACAGAACAGACTATGATTCTCCGGCAGACAGTTCATTTGTAAGAACCGTACCTCTTGCGCCTGTCGTTTATCCCGCAAAATGCGCTGTGTGCGGAAGTTCTCTTGTTGATGACGGAACACGCTTGTACTGTCCGAACAAAGAATGCCCGAAGCGAATTCTCCACCAGCTGCAGAAATGGATTTCTGTTGTTGATATACGCGATCTTGGAGACACACTCATACGCGCACTGTTTAAATCAGGAAGAGTCAATTCAATAACCGATATTTATTCCTTGAAGGCAGATGACCTTACGCCGTATTTTTTAAATGAAGAAAGCATCGCTGCTCAGAAAGATTCGCTCGGCGCTCAGAAAGTTGCCGATTCAATCAATGCGCACCGTTCAATGAGCCTCGCTGTTTTTGTGGCAGGATTTGACATTGAGGGAATCGGCGAAACAACAGTGCAGAAACTTATTGACGCAGGATACAATACACTTGAAAAATTATTCTCTGCAACAGAAGAGCAGTTTGCCGCTGTCTACGGATTTGCAGAAATAATGGCGCATACCGCAGTACAAGGGCTTGCAGAAAATAAGGAAGAGATGATGAATCTTGTCTCTTCGGGAACTTTGAAAGTTGCCGAGGGCGGAGCATCAGGCGCTCTTGCAGGAAAGTCCTTCTGCTTTACAGGTGAACTTGTTACGATGAAGCGCGCCGATGCGGAACAGCTTGTAAAAAAAGCAGGCGGTTCATGCAAGTCATCTGTTACAAAAGATCTTTCATATCTTGTTACGAATGATACGACAAGCGGCTCTTCAAAAAATGTTAAGGCTGCACAGCTTGGTATCCCTGTCATAACGGAAAAAGATTTCCTGGCACTTATACAGTGAAAAAATCAACCGAAGCAGTTCTTAAATTTATTTCCGCTGTTGCTTTCGGTCTCCTTTTGATTATTATTGTCGCATCCAGTGTTGTTTTTTTCCGCTGTTTTCATGAAATCGAACTTGTCCCGGAATATACAAAGTATGCGGTTGTGCACATTCAGATCTACGGAGTCGGAACAGATACCGTAAGCGCTCGTCTTGGTCTCTGCGACACGTCTGGAAAAGAGTTTGCAGTAATTGACCGCTCGTGGAACGGCAATGAACTTAAAATTGATTTTGCGAGCGCCTGCTTTGGAAAAAAACAAATACTTTTTCCATACCGCATTTATCCTGTAAATGAAGATGACTACAGTTTTTCGTATACACAGCGTGAAGGCACTCGTCTTTCAAGTTATTACATGGAAAGAAACAAATGTCTTCTGCTTGGACTGCCATGCACAAACAGACAGAAGACTGCGATGTACCGTCTCGGTGTTTTTGCCTTGATGCAGGCAGATAAAATACAAAGCAAATTTTCGAGAATACATACGCTCGATCTTTCAGGATGCAGAGCAGGTGAATCTTATTACATCATTACCGGTTCGGACGGGGAACTTTCATTGACGCAGATGTAAAATCGTTTGTAAAAAAATCAGGATTGACTGCTTCCATGTTGAGTCTCATTTCCCAGTGGAGATGAGGACCTGTTGCAAGACCTGTGCAGCCTGAGTGACCGATGAGCTGTCCGTGTGTGACAATTTGTCCTTCTGTTACTTCAAGAGAATCCATGTGATAGTACAGACTGTATAAGCCAGGAAGATGTTCGATGCAGACGCTCCATCCTGTTGAGACTCTGTTTTCTGCCATCACAACTTTGCCTGCTCCGCAAGACTTTACCGGTGTTCCTACAGGGACTCCGTAATCAGTTCCAAAGTGGAGGCTTGTTGATGATTTGCCGTTTGAGTATGCGTATACGCGTCTGTCTGCAAAAAAAGCAGTGCGCCTGACAGAGTCTGTTGGCGGAGTAAATGCGCCTGTTTCATAGACAGCATCAGCATCGACAGCAGAAAGAATTTGATTAAGGCGGTTTATTTGTGAAAGCCGCTTTGTGCTTGAATCTGTTTTTATTGCAGTGTTTGACGCGTCAAGAGGAATCGTTTCACTGTTGAATTCTTTCGGCTCAACGACGACAGGCAGCGTGAATTTAACTGCCGGAAGAGAGAAGGGAGTGTACGTGACGGTAAGCGTGTAGTTTCCCGGTTTGCAGTAGGACGAAAGGGGAATACCTGCGAGAAGCGTATCATACTGGGCTTTTGAATCATTCGGAGAATTCTGTGAAAGATTGTAAAACACTGCGGATGTCATTTTCTTTTCATGCCCGGTATGTGGCTGTGTTTCTGTAGTTTTTGTTGAAGAACTATTTGTGCAGATACTGTCTCCGCCTGTATCGTCAGCTGATTCAAGTTCCGCCGAGCCCTGCCATTCTCCTGTGTAGAGTTCAATCTTGCCGGTGCATGTGCCGCGTTTCGATCGGAGAGAATGAGTAAGAGGAGTAAGGCATAACCGGAGAAAAATTGCATCTCCCGGCTGCACTTTTTTATTGTAGGAGAGAAAAAGAGAATAATCCTCACCTGTCCACGTTCCGTTTGTTGCAAAAAGAAAAGATTGTGAACAGATAATTACTATTATTAATAAGATTCCTTTTTTTAAGAAAATATTCTTTATTGTCATAATAATTATTTTGAAGAATCTTTCTTAACGTCAGAAAGAATCATTTGCGGTGTCTCAATGCCGTTGAATACGTTTCTGTTTATCTGAAAGAGTGCGTCTACGGAATCACCTTTGTCAAAATCACGGTGAAGTCGTTCTGCCTCTCCCCAGAACATTGCCGGCCATTTTGTAGCGCCGCAGTCAAAAATCAGCTTCAGATGCTGCCGTTCCGTTTTGCCAAGAACAAGTGCGTCTGAAATATGAAGCGACGATGACATGAATGTAAGCTCGGGATTTTCTTCGCCGTATGGTTCGAACTGATCGACGAGTTTGAGAATGTCCGGCGTAAGATACTGCGCAGGCAGTTCAGCATCTATGTTGATCGTTTCTTCCTGTGCTTTTCCGAGTTCAATTGAAGGAGCAAGCTCTTTCAGCTTCTGAGTAAAGACAGACAGCTTCGATTTTTCAAAACTAAAGCCGGCCGCATAATTGTGGCCACCATGGTTAATAAAAATATCACCCATTTTGTCGAGGAAAGCAGTAATGTCAAATCCGCGGCAGCTTCTCATTGAGCCGACAGCAGTGTCGCCTACAAAAGTTACTGCCATCGACGGAACATCAAATTTGCGCACGAGCTGGCCTGCAAGAATTCCCGAAACCCCTCGGTTAATCCGTTCGTCGATGACGACGCACAGTTTTCCGCCGTATTCCTGTATGCTGTTTTCCGCGGTCTGTTCTGCAAATGCCCATGCTTCTGTTCCAAGCTGTCTGCGCTGCATGTTGAGGTCGATAATCTGCGATGCTATTTGATCGCGCTTCTGCGCATCTTTTTCGATAAAGAGCTGCATCGAGAGTTCTGGCTTTCCGAGCCTTCCCGCTGCATTAAGAACAGGAACAACGTTCCATGAAAGACTCGTGCTGCTTATGCGTTTTCCGAGCATGGAAAGGTGAGAGAGCAGCTCCTTAAGACCTTCGCGCGCGTGCCCCGCATTGATTGAAGCAAGACCGTGGCGCACGAGAATTCTGTTTTCATCTTTAAGCGGCATGATGTCAGCAAGCGCTGCAAGCGTTACTAGCTGGAGGTCGCGTTCATCTGCCTGTGCTGTTCCCTTGAACTGAGAAAGAAGCTCTCTGTTCATGAACGTAACAAAAATGTTGAAGAATCCTTCGATTTCCGTCGCTGCCTTTGGATTGTAGCGTGCGATGCGTGACATATCTTTTAAGCGGAGCAGACTCAGTCCGTCTGTCTGCGGAATAAGCTGCGCAACGCGCGGACGGATATCCATCAGATTAAATTCAACGCCGCTTCCGAACGCAGCCGTAAGCATTTTCTGTGTCTGATCTCCGTCCCAGACAAATATCTGCTGGCCGCGCAGAAAAGAGAGCAGCCGTGTCTGGCTAATTTTTACTGTACCAGGAATAATCGTTTCGATAAGCGTTTCTTTTTCAACAAGGTTCTCAACCTTCATGCAGCTTATTTCGTATGCTTCATTTACCGGTTTTACAGAGAGAAGACATATTTCCTGTTTATACAATTCGCTCCGCGCAAAACGCAGCGCTGTTACAAGCTTATATACAACGGCGCATCCTGAAATATCTTTGAACGGATATCCTGAGTCAGAAAGCTTCGGGTCAATGATGATAGCAGGAGACGGAAGTTCTTCCGGCGGATTATGGTGGTCGCAGACAATTACGTCGATGCCGAGCGTTGATGCGTAAGCAATTTCGTCATTGTTAGAAATTCCGCAGTCGACTGTAATGATGAGCGTTCCGAATTTCTTTGCGAACTCATCGACAGCTTCTTTATTAAGACCGTAACCGTCATCGCCGGTGGGAAGACGCCATGATGTGTCGATGCCAAGCCCTGTGAGATAGTCATACAAAACTGTAGTGCTCGAAATGCCGTCAACATCGCGGTCTCCGAATATGAGAACTTTTTCTCCTTCTTCTTTTGCCTGTTCAATGCGGTCTACAGCGTCTTCCATAGCAGTAAACAGAAATGGATTATGAAGAAAGCGCATGTCGTCTTCGAGATAATACTGAATGTCTTTTCCTTCTGTGATGCCGCGCCGCACAAGAATTGAAGCAGTGAGCGCGTCGACACCATATGCATCATGCATTGCCTTGATGCACTCGCGGTTGATCTGTTTTTTATTCCACTGCATCATAGATGAATTTCCCGGTAGATGAGCGGCAGTTTTTCCGGAGCTTTTTCTGAATAGGTGATTCCTTCTGAAAGCATTGAGCATGCACTCGGCAGACATTCGTTGTCCTTGCCGTAAACGTCGAGAATCAAATCGCCTTTTTTAACATGGTCGCCTGTTTTTTTATGAATGATGATTCCCGCATCGGCGCACACCGGTTCGGTCGTCTTGTTCCGTCCCACACCGAGATATACGCCTGCGAGACCTGTTTTATATGCATCGAGAGAAATAAAGCCGTCCTGTCCGGCAATAATTGTCGTGTGATATGCCGAGCGTCTCTTTCCCTGTTCAGCGAGAAGTCTGTCGACATCGCCGCCCTGTTCGCGGACATTTTCGAGGAAGCATTCGAGCGCTTTTCCTGAAGAGACAGCGTCGCGGCACATTGCGAGCGCTTCACCGTTTGAATCTGCTTTTCCGCCGAGAACAAGCATTTCTGCACCAAGCGCGTATGTAAGCTGCATGATGTCTGCAGGTCCGTGTCCTTGAAGACATTCAAGCGTTTCCTCAATTTCCAGAAAATTGCCAACCATGTGTCCGAGCGGTGTATTCATGTTGGTAATGAACGCAGACGCTTTTTTGCCCATTGCAGCCGCAGTCTTAACAAGACACGTTGCGAGTTCTTCCGCCGCTTCAGGTGTTTTCATAAAAGCACCGCTTCCGCACTTAACATCGAAAACGAGCGCATCACTTCCTTCAGCAACTTTTTTAGAAAGAATGCTTGAAGTGATAAGCGGAACTGATTCCACTGTGCCGGTAACATCGCGGAGCGCATAGAGAAGTCTGTCCGCGGGCGCGATTTCTTTTGTCTGCCCGGTCATCGCGTAACCGTTCTGTGCGATAAATTTGCGGAATTCATCAGGTGAAAGTCCGACTCTGTATCCTGCAATCGACTCAAGTTTGTCGAGCGTGCCGCCGGTGTGTCCGAGAGCGCGCCCGCTCATCATAGGAATCTGAACGCCGCATGAAGCGACAATAGGCGCGAGCGGAAGCGAAATCTTATCGCCGACGCCGCCAGTCGAATGCTTGTCAACAAAGGGGCCGTGCAGTCCTTCTGCTTCATGTCCGTGAAGCTCGATTACGTCTCCCGAGTGGAGCATACAGTCTGTAAGGTAACCTGTTTCCTCAAACGTCATGCCGTTAAAATAAACAGCCATGAGCCACGAGCTCATCTGATAATCAGGGATTTTGCCGGCAGTATAGCCGTCAACCAGAAACTGTATTTCTTCGCGGGTGAGTGTTGTGTCAGATGCGAGATGTGATTTTCCGCCGGCGCCGATATTTTTGGTGCCGCGT
>LAHS01002861.1_pt1 | contig 20481 bp, 9 predicted proteins | sample 329651 | NCBI WGS metagenome assembly LAHS01 (sample SAMN03275699, study PRJNA271635) | activated sludge metagenome | isolation source: sample C-1 Sludge from hydrolytic chamber (first chamber) of Anaerobic... | reverse complement strand
GTAGCGGACACGATTTGATCATGACAGAAAAAAGTCTTTCTTCCTGACACGAGGTAGGAAGAAGGGACTGTTGGAGTGGGGGTACCCCGTCCTCAGAATGGCGTTGATATACTCTCAATGTAACGTTTATATACCTCCAAAACCAACGTCTATGTACTTTCAAAACCAACGTCTGTATGCCCTCAAAACGGTGTCGGTACACCTTCAGGGCAGCGTCTGTACACCCCTTTGCGGTTCAGGGTGTACGGGATATTGATCTCGCCTGTGATCGGGCAGCAAAACAAGAAAGCCATATCTTCTACCTATGAAAGGCAGAGATATGGCTTGCTATGCGAGTTGACCTGCGGTGTGGCAGCGATCACTCATCGTAGGCTACCTCTCGGCAGAAGAAGTCGTGGGTTCTGGCACAGTCTCGTCTGTCGTGGCTGTCATTCTTTTCTTCTCTTTGCTGTACCACACGGCAAACCATATTATGGCAGTGGCGGTGGCAAGGAATCCGAGCGAATAGCCCAGGGTGGGGGTGAGCCCTAAGATCTGCGGCGAGACGAAGAAAAACGTGGAGCAGACCGAGGTCATGAAGAGGGCGGGAAGGAGCGTGATGATGAAGCACTTCCTGCGCTTCACGAGATATACAGTGACGATCCATAGCGAGAACACGGCGAGCGTCTGGTTGCTCCAGCCAAAGTATTTCCAGATGACGTTGAATCCGTCGGGGTTCTCGATTTGCCAGATCAGCAGCGCCACGGCCACGCCGAAGAGGGGCACGCTGATGAGGAGGCGGCGCGGTATGGAGTGCTGCTCCAGATGGAGTGCCTCGGCAATGATGAGCCGCGCACTGCGGAAGGCGGTGTCACCACTGGTGATCGGTGCGGCCACCACACCCAGCAGGGCGAGGATTCCGCCGAACACGCCCAGCCACCCGCTGCACACGCTCTTCACCACCATCGGGGCATCGAAGAACTGTATGAGGGTCTTGTCGCTCTGTCCGGTGAACTGTGCCACCACGTCGGGCGTGCACACCTCGCGCCATCCGCCGTCGTAGAAGAAGTAAGCCGACACCGTGGCCCAGATCAGCGCCACCAGACCCTCGGTGATCATGGCTCCGTAGAAGATGGCGCGCCCCTGCCGTTCGTGCGTGATGCAGCGCGCCATGAGCGGGCTCTGCGTGGCATGGAAGCCGCTGATGGCCCCGCAGGCAATGGTGACGAAGAGGGCAGGGAAGATGGGATCCTTAAAGCCGAAGCGCGCGGCACCGAGGTTACCGAGGCCGTCCCACACCTCGGGCAGGTGGGGCTGCCGCACAAAGAGCCCCACCATGAGGGCCACGGCCATAAACAGCAGCGAGAAGGCAAAGAGCGGATAGATCTTGCCGATGATCTTGTCGATGGGCAGCATCGTGGCGATGATGTAATAAACGAAGATGACAAAGATCCACCCGATGCGCGATCCCCACATGGTGCTCATGATGATGGCAGGACTATAGACAAACACCACGCCCACCATAAGCAGTATGAGGACGGTGAAGACGAGCACCACCTTGCGCGTGCTCCCGCCGAGATAGATGCCGGCGAGGGTGGGCAGGTTGGCCCCGTCATGGCGCACGGAGAGCATCCCGGTGAAGTAGTCGTGCACCGCTCCGGCAAAGATGCAGCCCAAAACGATCCACAGGTAGGCCGACGGGCCGAACCACATGCCCATGATGGCACCGAAGATGGGCCCTGTGCCGGCAATGTTGAGAAACTGGATCATGAAGATCTTGCCGGCCGACATGGGCACGTAGTCCACGCCGTCGGCGTGAGATATGGCGGGAGTGGGCCGGTCGTCGGGTCCAAACACGTGTTCTACGAAGCGGCCATAAACGAAGTAGCCGGCCACAAGGGCTACGAGGCTCAATAGGAATGATAACATGGGCTGATCAGGTTAAAACGTAAAAATGTAAAATGTAATGCAAAAATAATATTTTTCTGTGAAAACATGGCGCAATCATAAGCTAACAATTATTTTTTTCTCTCGGTCGTCTTCTCCTGGTGGCGATAACGGTGTAAATCCTTCCGAAATGTCACCTGCATCACCCCGCCCCTGCTTCTCCGCCTAAAATCTTTGCCGCGATTTCTGCTCTCGTTTGGTCACCTTCCTCTTTTTTTTCGTACCTTTGCGCCGAAAGCCACGAGGGTGCCCGACGGAGCCCCCCGACACTTTCCGAATACTTACAACATAAAAACATACAATATCTACGTTATGGGTGGCATCTTTGGAACAATCTCCAAGCGAGGTTGCGTCAACGACTTGTTTTACGGAACGGATTACAATTCACATTTAGGGACGAAGCGGGCAGGCATGGTCACGTTTGATAAGGAGCGGGGCTTCAACCGATCCATCCACAGTCTGGAACGCGACTACTTCCGCTCGAGGTTTGAGGACGAGCTCGACAAGTTTACGGGTACGCAGGGACTGGGTGTCATCAGCGATACCGACCCGCAACCCATCATCGTCAACTCCCACCTCGGCCGCTATGCCGTGGTGACCGTGGCCCACATCAACAACCTCACGGAGATTGCCGACGAGCTGCTGAAGCAGCGCATGCACCTCAGCGAGATGTCGGCCAACACGCTGAACCAGACCGAGGTGGTGGCACTGCTCATCAATATGGGCGACACGCTGGTGGAGGGCATCAACAACGTGTTCCGCCGCATCGACGGATCGTGCACCATGCTCGTGCTCACCGAAGACGGCATCGTGGCCGCACGCGACTATATGGGTCGCACGCCGCTGGTCATAGGCCACAAAGAGGGAGCCTACGCCGTGACGGGCGAGTCGTCGGCCTTCCCCAATCTCGACTACAACATTGTGCGCGACGTGGCACCGGGCGAGATCGTCAGGCTCACCGCCGACGGCATGGAGGTGCTGCAGGAGGCGGGATCCGAAGAGCAGATCTGCTCGTTCCTCTGGGTGTATTACGGGTTTCCCACGAGCTCATACGAGGGTATCAACGTGGAGGCGGTGCGCGAGCTCAACGGTAAGATGATGGGCGAGGAAGACAATGTCGAGGCCGACCTGGTGTGTGGAATCCCCGATTCGGGCGTAGGTATGGCCGTGGGATATGCCGAGGGGCACAAGATTCCCTACAAGCGCGCCGTGCTGAAATATACGCCCACGTGGCCACGCAGCTTCACCCCGAGCAATCAGGAGCGCCGTAGCCTCGTGGCCAAGATGAAGCTCATTCCCAACGGCCCGGTACTCAAGAACCAGCGCGTGGTGTTCTGCGACGACAGCATCGTGCGCGGCACGCAGCTCCGCGACAACGTCCGTACCTTCTTCGAGGCCGGTGCGCGCGAAGTGCATGCACGCATATCGTGCCCGCCGCTGGTCTATGGGTGCCCCTTCATCGGCTTCACCACGTCGAAGAGCGACATGGAGCTCATCACGCGCCGTATCATTCACGACATCGAAGGCGAGAATGCACAGAACCTCGACCGCTATGCCGCCACCGACTCGCCGGAGTATCAGCGCATGGTGGGCGAGATAGCCCGACGCCTCGGTCTCTCGTCGCTGAAGTTTGCCAAGCTGGAGACACTCATCAGGAGCATCGGCCTGCCGAAGTGCAAGGTCTGCACCCACTGCTTCGATGGCAGCAGCTACTGCCACAAGATGGGTCTCAACCCTACTCCCGGGGAGAAAGAAGAGTAAGGGCTCGGCAACAGGCTGTGTGAGCGGGCATGTTAAAGGTCAATTTATTATTTGAAACCGGTATGCCCTATGGAAAAGGCAAGAGCCCTATTAGCACTCGAATACAGAGGCTGATGGGGCTCTTGCCTGTTAATGGTACCGGTTTGCAGCTGCGCGGAGACCGGCCTTGGAGTCTGACACACGTCGCCCCCTGCCACATCAGCACACGTTCTCCGGTGGTTACTGCCCGTGGAAGGACAGTGGGGGGGAGCACAAAAAAGCAGCGGGAAACACTTCCCGCTGCCACTGTCGATATCTGTTGTAGGATAGATACGGTCTTAATCCTCCTGATGACGTCTGGCAGAGAAGGCCACGAGCATCCATATCAGCTTCTCCTGGCTCTTCAGATAGTCGCTCATCAGCGCTACCGTAACCTCATCGTTGGCCTTCGAAGCCACCTCGAGCACTTCGCGCTCCTGCTCAACGAGCAGGCGGAGGGTACCCAGAACGTTGTCGATAGCGTCACGGCCACATTCTATCTTGCCGGCCTCCTTCACGTTAGACACCTTCAGATATTCGCTGAACTTGCTCTCAGGCACGGCTCCGAGCTGCAGCAGGCGCTCAGCGATCTCGTCCACCTTCTCGGCGGCGTCGTTATAGAGCTCCTCGTATTTGGCGTGCATCACGAAGAAGCTGCGCCCCTGAATGTTCCAGTGCAGGCCCCTCAGGTTGGTGTAATATACCTGGAAGTCGGCGAGCAGCTGTGCCAGACCTTTTACTACGTTGTTTACCTTGTTCTCATCTAAACCTAAAAAATCTAATGTTCTCATAATGTTTTTATTTTTTTGTTATTAACACTCTGTTTTCTTGTTTGTGTTGCAAAGATAGGCCCTTCTGCGGTACTATGCAACAGATAGGGTCAATGTAGGTATAGAGAATGTCTATAAAGAGGTTTTTTCTATTGATAATCAGTCTGTTATTCAATATACGGAAAAGGTGAATCTCCTACTTTTTCTGTCCTCCGTATCTGCGTGGCACCCTCCTGACTCCTCTTTCCCGCTGTGGGTAGCCTGGTGTCTGCGGGGAGAGATTCTTGTGGGCGGCAATGGTTATCTCACCAAAAACGACTATCTTTGTGCACAAAGGAAAGGTTATACGATGACATTACAACAGTTAGAATATGTAGTGGCCGTTTACAGGTTCAAGCATTTTGTCAAGGCGGCCGAATATTGCGATGTGACACAGCCCACGCTCAGCTCCATGATACAGAAGCTGGAAGAGGAACTTGGCGTGAAGATCTTCGACCGCAAGAAAAATCCTATCGGCGTAACGGCGGTGGGCAAGGAGATCATAGATCAGGCGCGTGAGGTCCTGATGAGCGTGCGCAGGCTGAAGGAGAGGGTGGAGGAAGACCGCCAGTCGCTGCTCGGCACCTTCAACATCGGCGTGCTGCCCACCATAGCACCGTACCTGATACCCCGCTTCTTTCCACAGCTCATGATCAGCCACCCCGACATGGACATTCGCATTACCGAGATGCAGACCGACGACATCGGCAAGGCACTGGTGCACGGCGATATCGACGCGGGCATCGTGAGCCGCGTGTCGGGGCTCGACCACTTCAACGTGGAGACACTCTTCTACGAGCAGTTCTATGCCTATGTGGCTAAGGGCGACAAGCTCTACAGCCACGACAGCATACGCATAGCCGACCTCACGGGCGAGTATCTGTGGCTGCTCGACGAGGGCCATTGCTTTCGCGACCAGCTCGTGAAATACTGTCAGCTCAAGGCTGCCAGCCGCAGCAAGAAGGCCTATAGCCTGGGCAGCATCGAGACCTTCATGCGTATCGTGGAGAGCGGCAAGGGTGTGACCTTCATTCCGGAGCTGGCCCTGCAACAGCTTACCGACGAGCAGAAGGAGCTGGTCAAGCCCTTCGCGCTCCCCGTGCCCACGCGCGAGGTGGTGATGCTCACCAGCAAGGACTTTATCCGCCAGGCACTCCGCCAGCGGCTTATCGACGAAATACGCCGGTCGGTGCCCGCTGAGATGCTGGGGCTGAGGCACACGCAGCAGAAGGTGTAAGCTCCATGCGTAGATGTGGGAGTGCAGGCGATGAGCCCTATGGCAGATGTCGGCGTAGTTGACTTGGGCTCATCGGGCAGAGGGTGCGATGCGGTGATTTTTGGTTTTCTCAAGGTTTATGTTGCGATTTGTCTTATACGGATTTAGCTTGTCATGATTCTTAACTTTTTTAATCCTCATAATTCTGACAAGCTAAATCCGTATAATACAAATCGCAACCACACACAGGCGGCCCACCCCCAGCCTCTCCCATGGGAGGGGAGATGCAATACCTTGTGTAACGGTGTGTGTCTCGGCAGCTCATCTCCCCTCCCTTGGGAGGGGCGGGGGTGGGCCTGAAATACTTTCTGCACGACTTATCTGCAAGGAGGACCGAAATAGCTGTAATGCACGTCGTCGGGGTTGACAACGAAACGCTCCAGCACAATCTCGGGATCGATCATGATGATTTTCAGGGTGTGTTGTCCTGCAGTCGTGATCTCGAAGGTGGTGTCAAGCCAGCGCAGGTTATCGAAGATCTCGTTTCTCCTCAGTCGGCCATATCCGTTCAGAGCCATGGTACCCGGTGCCGGGAGCGGCTTCAGCTTCTTGGAACGGGCAAGGTTCTGGGGAGTATATTCTTCGAAAGTATCAACAAGTCCGCGCCGAGCATCCAGCACTCTAACCTCGCCGTTATCTATCTGCACGCCTATGCGTAATCCACGCTCGGGCTGCACGTCCTGGGTAGGTAGAATGCCGATGGCAATTTTCATTTTGCCCGTCTTCTCGGCGGTGATGTCGTATTCCAGGCGGGGGCCGTTGCCAGGCGGGGCAGAAGGAGCCGTGACACGGTCGATACCCATGCACCCTTCGCCGCGTCCGAGGTCGGGGAGCAGAGTCCACGAGGCTTCTGCCGTGGGAACACACCGACTATAACGTATAGCCTCTATGGCATATTCGTCGGAGACGGTGGTGGGCAGGGGCTGTGAGGGGCGTGCCTCCTGTTCCGAAACATAGTGCAGTTCGGGCAGCGTGTTCTGCTCGGGCATAGACCACTGATGGTAGCCCATGTGCCTGTCGCGCATCATACCGTTCCATTTGCCGCCGGCCATCTGCCTGTTGTAGTATTCCGTCAGCAGCGAGTCCTTGGTGAAGAGAGCCTTGGCCCGGTCGGCATAGGCATTGGCGCGCAGATCGCCCCGGGCCGCATAGTAGTGGTTCTGTGTGGCTGCCAGATAGATTTCTGCCACGCAGGCCGAGGCCACGGCAGGATAATATACCAGCTGATAGTAGGCATCTTGTGCCTCGGCGGGTATGCGCAGCTTCAGCGCCTCAGCCTGTTCGGCCAGTTGCCGCCAGCGCATGGTCAGGCGGTCGGCCTCCCGATAGTTCTCCACGCTGAAGAGGTCGGGCACCTGTACTTCGGCCTTGCGCCAGAGGTTGTATTTCGGATACTTCACGAGAATGTCGGTCACTTCCTCGGCCACATCTTCGCCGAAGATGCCTGCCGCCCACCGACGGACGTAAGCCCGTTCGTCGCCCGCTTTCACGGCATCGGGGTTCCATGCGTAGTTCATGATAAAGTCGATGGGCAGCTCCTTGGGCTTCAGGTCGCCTACGTTGATGATCCAGATACGGTCGATGCCCGACTGGTAGGCCAGGTTGAGCTGCTCACGGAGCTTCGGTATCGGCGAGGTGTTCACCCACCGGTCGTTCCACGGACCGCCGTTCATGTCGATGTGGTAGTAGAGGCCCACGCCTCCCTTGCGGTTTTTCTCCTGTGCCGGTCTTGTGCGGCGTATATAGCCCCAGTTGTTATCGCAGAGCAGCAGGGTCACGTCGTCGGGCACGGTGAATCCCGCATCGTAGTAGCGTTGCACCTCTGTAAAGATGGCCCACAGCTGCGGTACGGCATCGGGGCGTCCATAAAGGTCGCGCAGTATCTGCCGCTGTCCGTCAATGACCTTGCTGAGAGTCCTCATGTTGTCCTCGTCATCACCGTGGCCCATCGCCACGTCGCCGTCGCCTCGCATGCCTATGGTCACCAGGTTCTCATAGTTCCGGTTGCGTTTCATGCCCTCACGGAAGAAACGGTCGAGTCGCTCTTTGTTTGTGGCATAGTCCCACGGTCCCACTTGCTCACGGCGTGAGGTGTATTCCTTATGGGCGCGCATCATCGGCTCGTGGTGCGAGGTGCCCATCACTATGCCGTACTCGTCGGCCAGCCGGGGATTATCAGGGTTGTCCTCATTGAACATGGAGTTCCACATGGCCGGCCACAGGTAATTGGCCTTAAGCCGGAGCAGCAACTCGAACATACGTGTATATACCTTCGAGTTCTGACCGCCGAACTTCTCCTGTGTCCACCCTCCGAACGAGGGCCACTCATCGTTAATGAAAATGCCACGGTATTTTACCTTGGGCGATAGCTGTATCATCTGGCCTCCGTGGTAATAGAGACTGTCCTGATGGCGTACAGGTACGTCGGCCCACCAGTACCAGGGCGACACACCAATCTGTCGGCTGATCTCGTAGATGCCGTAGATGGTGCCGCGCTTATCGCTGCCCGCAATCACAAGATTACCGTCGATGACGTCTATCAGATATGATTCCCACTGACCACATACCTTGCTGACATCAATTTTTCGCTGGTCTATCAGCCGGTCTATCAGCCGGCTCTTGCCTATAGTGCCTGCCACGATGCGACCTTTGCCCGGCTTCTGTCCGGTTATTACCTGCGATTCGGTGCCCGTCACTTTGCGCACGTCATCTCCCAAATCGCAGGCAGCCCTTGCCACGCCTTTCCAGTCGTTCTTGTCGATGACGATTGGAGCAGTGGTTCCACGGTTCGCAATACAGAAATCCTTCTGCTGGGAGTGGACTGTCAGAGTCGTTACAAAATAAGCGAGAATTAATAATAGTTGACGCTTCTTCATTTCAAATTGAATGTTTGTTGAATAAAAGTTTTTTGCTTTCTGATAAAAGAACGCATCTTATCTCACGACAAAATGCGTTCTGATGATAATCATTTTACTAACTCATTGTTTCTCATTTTCTGTATGCAGGGTTCTGGTAAGCCTCCTTCTCGACATTCTCCATCTCCATACCATCGAGCTGTCCCTGCGGAATGGGGCGCAGATAGAAGCCCGTGGGAATGTCGCGTTTGAACTCCTGCAGATCCTTGTCCGTAGCACCGCTGCCGGCAATGTGGTAGGTTCCTGCGCGCTCGGCCCACTTCTGGGTGCGCACCAGGTCGAACCAGCGATAGCCCTCGCCCCAGAATTCGCGGCAACGCTCGTCGAGAATAAAGTCTATGGTGATGGTAGCAGGTGTGGCAGCCACCATCTCCTCGCTGTGATCCACCGACACGGCCACGCCGTCGTTCTGACTGAAGGTCTGTCGTCCGGCACGGGCGCGGAGCACGTTGACCAGCTCGCGGGCCTCGACATTCATGCCCAGCTTCACGGCAGCTTCCGCACCGATGAGGTACAGTTCGGAGAATTTGGCCACGTTCCACGGACGGGGATTTCCACCGTTCACCATCGACCCCAGGCCACCGTCGTTGTCGGTGCGGTACATTCCGATCTTCCAGTTGACGGGATATTTCTTGCGGCTGATGTGGTTCACGGCTATCACGAAGTCGGCACGGCCGGCCATCTCGCCGAAGCCGAGCTTGCCGTCGGCACCTGTATAGTTGATAGAGGCATCAGCACTCTGGGGCACCCAGCTGAAGTACACCTCACCGGGCCGTACCTGCATGCCATTAGCGCCTACGACATAGGGCTCATAGTTGCCTGCCTTGTGCCAATTGGTATGGTAGCGCAGGGTGAAAGTGGCATCGTAGCGCGAGTCGATGGCCTTGACGGCATCCTCCCATACGCCACCCTCCATAAAGTTGTCGGCGATGGGTGCCATGCGGGTCCAGGGGCGTCCGAGAGCCTGCACGGCCTCACGCTGCACGGGATTGATGACCGCCCCCGAGGCTGCCTTGGCCACCATCTCGGGATAGTTCCACGTCGTCAGCCAGTAGGCAAAGTTCTCGGGTGAGCTGCCACTACCCCAGCCATATCCGCTGCCTCCGTTACCGTACTTCTCATTCTCGTCGTGGTCAGCATAGAGCATTACCTCGGCGTTGCGGTCGTTGGTAGCCACGTTCACGTCGTAGAAGGTATTTTGCAGCCTGTAGGGGCCGGGATTGTCGATGGCCGCCTTTGCCGTGTCGTACGCTTTCTGAAAGTAACTCCAGGCCTGGCTGGCATCACGGCTGGTCTCTGGATAGGTCGGGATGTTGTTTGGGTTCTCCAGCCACCAGGCATAGGTGAGGTAAGCCTTGGAGAGGATCAGGCGGGCCAGGTTCTTTGTGGCCGTGCCTTGCATGCGAGGATTCTCGGGTAGATCTTCCACGGCCTTCTCCAGATCGGGGAAGATGACCTTCTCATAAACCTCGGGCACCGTGTTGCGCACGGAAGTGCGGATAGTGGAGATGTTGAACTGTAACTCGCCTGAACCCAGGTCGAGGGGCACTCCGCCGAAGGTCTGTACCAGCAGAAAGTAGTCGAAGGCACGGAAGAAGTGGGCTTCGGCCAGCAGGGTGGCATCGATGCCCGCCGCGGTGCCGTTCTCCAGAATACCGTTGGCGGTGTTGATGTTGGCGAAGGCTGTTCCCCAGAGCACGTCAGAACGGCTGCTGGTGGAGGTCAGTGAGCCCACACCCGAGAGGTCGGCATCTTTGAAGTTACCGTCGGCCGACTGGGCATAGGTGTACTCGTCGGTGCCGGTCTCGCAGCTATTGAGGTAGTAGCCGTTGCCATAGATATAGCGCAGGTGGGCGTAGAGCGAAGTCAGACCGCCCTCGATACCCGTCTTGGTGGTAAAGAACGATGGATCGAAGTTGCTGCGAGGCTGCTCGTTGAGCAGACCTGAGCATGCGGACAGAGTTCCCACCATGAGGCAGATGGCACAGATTCTTGTGAATATCTTTATTTTCATTGTTATCTTTATTTAAGTTCCGATGAATCTTTTCTGGTTAAAACGTCACGTTGAGGCCAACGAGGAAGTTGCGTGTAGCGGGAGTGTTGTAGCCCACAATGGGCATTCTGTGCTTGTCGGTATAACCCTCGATGTTCACAGACGTGTTCTCCGTGGCCCAGGAGTTGGTCTCAGGGTCGAGCCCGCTCTCGTTGTTGAACGGCGAGAATAGCACCAGCGGGTTTTGCACCGTGGCGTACAGGCGCAGGCGACTGATGCCGAGGTTCCTGACAGCCTTCAGGTTATCAAAGTTGTAACCGAGGGTGATGGTGCGTATCTTCAGGTAACCGGCGTTGAAGTAGCCCAGCGTGGAGCCATACTTGGGATTGTCGCCGCTCTGGATACCACCGGGCTTTGGATATTTGGCACCGGTGTTCTCCTCTGTCCAGTAGTCCACGTCGATATTCCCGGTTCGTCCGGTCAGCATGTTCAGATAGCCGTTGGAGGAGTGGATAGCCGATATGAGTTTGCCACCTATCTGGAACGAACCGATGACCGTCAGGTCGAAGTTTTTGTAACTCACTGTCGTGTTGAAGCCGCCCATGAGGTCGGGCTCCATGCTCATAATCTCACGGTCCTCGGGGACAATCTGGCGCGTGGGCTTGCCGTCTTTGTCAAGGGCCCTGTCGTGAGCCACCTTGATCATGCCGATGTTGCCGCCGGGCTCGAGCACCTTCAGCTGCTCCTCCTCGCCGGTCTGCCACAGGCCTACGTACTTATAGTCGTAGATCACATCGATGGGATGGCCCACGAACCAGCGGTTGGCCTCGTCCTTTCCGTCGGGATCGCTGGTGGTCAGCGCCACCAGTTTGTTGCGGTTCTGATAGAGGTTGATGCCGGCTTCCCAGTTCCATCCGTTGTGGTTGTCGATGAGAATGCCGTTAAGGGTGAGCTCCCAGCCCTTGTTCTCGGTCTTGCCGATGTTGCCGACGTAGCTGCTCACGCCTGTCGATGAGGGCATGGTCACGTCGAGCAGAATATCGCTGGTTTTCTGGATATAATACTCCAGCGATCCCGACAAGCGTCCGCTGAACAGCGAGAAGTCAAGACCTACATTCCATGTCTTGGAGTACTCCCAGCCCAGCTCCGAGTTGGGCAGCGCACTCACGTAGTAGCCCGATGTATAGTTGGAACCGAAATTGTAGTCGCGCGTGGCCAGCCTGCCGAGCGTGGCATACGGAGCGATGGCCTGATTAGAGGTCTCGCCGTAGCCGGCACGCAGTTTCAGGTTGTCAATCCACGTCAGCGGCTTCATGAATTCCTCGCGGGCTATGTTCCAGCCTGCCGACAGCGCGGGATAGGTATGCCACTGGTGACCCTTGGCCAGACGCGAAGAGGCATCGGAACGCAGGGCGGCCGACACCATGTATCTGTTGTCGTAGGAGTACATCACGCGGCCCATCCATGAGATTAGTCCGCTTTGGTTGTAGTCATAGCCTGCCAGATTCTTCTGGCCGAGGGCAGCAGCGAGGTTGTAGTACTGGAAGTAGTCGGCAGGAATTCCCAGCGCGTTGGCACCGGTCTGCTCGTAAGTGGTCTGCTCGGCGGAGTACATGCCCACCACGTTCACGTTGTGCTTCCCGGCGAAGGTGCGGTCGAACGTCAGGAGATTCTCCACGGCCCAGTTGCGGGTCTGGTTGTCATACGCCGACCCACTGTTGACGGCATTCGCGTCCTTATTGTTCACACCCGTGCCCGTGAAGCTGCCACTCTTCGAGGATCGGAAGTTCAGTCCCACATTGATGCGGTAGCTCAGTCCCTCCAGCCACGGACATTTCACCTCGGCAAAGAAGGTGTTGTAAGAACCTATACCTTTGTTCTCGTTTAGCCATACGTCTTCCTGGCTCTCCACCTTATCCCTCGTGATGACATATTTGTCATCAGCAGGCATAACGGCATAGCGTTTTAACGATCCGTCAGCATTGTAGGGATTAATAAGCGGACTCATCGTCAGCACACCAAAGATATTGCTTACGCCCTGCGTCTTGCGATAGCTGTTGTTGGTGGAGAGACCGAAACGAAAGTATTTGCCCACCTTCTGGTCGAAGTTGCCGCGCACGCTGATGCGGTCGTAACCTTGCGTGGGCACCACGGCCTCGTCGTGATAATAGCCTGCACCGAAGCTGTAGCTGCCGCCGCTGGTGCCACCCGTCACGCTCACGTCGTGGTTATGGCTCACACCTGTCTTATAATACAGATCCTGCCAGTCGGTGTTCACGTCGTCGCTCTCGTCGAGTGAGTTCTGGTACTTACCGGCATATTGGCGGAACTTCGAGAATGTCGGGCCGTCCATCATGGGGTATTTATGGAAGATCTTCTTGATACTCACATAGCCATTGTACGTCACCTTGGCCGGCGTGCCCTGGCTGCCCTTGACCGTGGTGATGATAATCACGCCGTTGGCACCACGGCTGCCGTAGATGGCCGTGGCCGAAGCGTCCTTGAGGATATCCATCGACTTGATGTCGGTGGGGGTGATGTCGGAGAGCTGGCCCATGAAGGGGATACCGTCGAGAACGATCAGCGGGTCGTTCGAAGCACTCAGTGAGCGCTGGCCACGAATGCGAATCTGCATCTCGGCACCCGGCTGCGATGAGGTCTGCGTCATCAGTACGCCAGCTACACGACCCTGAAGGGCCTGGGCGGCATTGGTGGCAGGTACCTGGTTCAGCTTTTCGCCGCCGACGTTGGCCACCGAGCCGGTCACCGCCTCGCGACGCTGCGTGCCATAACCGATGACCACCACTTCGTTAACAACGTGGCCATCTTCTCTCATGGTGACGCGCACGTCTGTGCCTGCGGCCACCTCCTGCGATTCATAACCCACATAGGAGATAACGAGCGTGGCACCGGGCTTCACCTGAAGCGTGAAGTTACCATTTAAGTCGGTCACCGTACCGTTGGTGGTACCCTTCTCCATGACGGTGGCTCCGATCAGCGGCCCCTGCGAGTCTGTTACCTGACCGGTTGCCTGCTTTACCTGCTGCACGGCAGCCACCTGCCCGGGAGCTGCCCACGCCTGCTGCGCACTGACCATACCTAATAGGCACAGTCCTGCGCACAGGGCTGTTTTCTTAGTGTAAGCACTTTTCATTTTTGCATTTCGTTTAGACAATGTTAGTGACTAAAAATAGGTTTTGGCTGCAAAAATAGGGTAGATTGTGAAAAGTGCTTTTCTATTTTGACCCATTTGATTTTCTTTTTGATTTCCCTGCAAAAAGAAAATACATATTGATCCCTTCTATCGTTTCTGATCCATGTATTCTGTCGGAGTCATTCCAAAATGTTTCTTAAAGACGGTGGAGAAATGAGCAAGGTTATTAAAACCGACCGCATAGGCCACCTGCGACACATTAAATTTTCGTTCTTGTAGAAGACGGGCTGCCTGTTCTAATCGCAGATTACGAATAAACTCTCCTGCGGAGAGGCCCGTCTGTTCCTTCAGCTTTCTTTGCAGATGTGTTCGGCTTATGCCGGTTTTTTCGGCCAGCAGTTCCACATTGAGGTCGTTGTCTTCCATGTGCTGGCTTATTACCTGCATGACACGATCCATAAAGGCCTCGTCATTGCCTTTGCTTTCTTTCATCTTCAGCTTGTCCTTCTGCTGCTGGGCCCCGGAGAATTTGCCCTTCAGACGGAGCACGTTGTTGATGAGGCTGTTGATGAGGACATGCAGCTCATGAATAGTAAAGGGCTTGGCCATAAAGGCATCTGCCCCTTGCTCCAGCCCTTCAAGCCTGTTGGCTATGTCGGCCTTCGAGGTGAGCATGATCACCGGGATATGGTTGATCTCCGGATTTTTCTTGATGACCCGCAGCAGCGTGAAGCCGTCCATCTCCGGCATCATCACATCGGAAACAACGAGATCGTAACTCTGGCTTAGCAGAATCCTGACAGCTTCACGCCCATTATGGCAGCAGCTGATGTGGTAGTACCGTCCGAGCTCCGACTGTATATAGTCGCAGAGACTCGCATCGTCGTCCACAAACAGGATTCTGTAATGGGTATTGGGGCGCGGTTTGTGCACAGGTGCGGTGGAATCGGACGGAGACACCAGCTCGTCTGGCCGCAGGTGCTCTTTCCCGGCAGGAATACGTGCTACGAAAGAGCTGCCCTTTCCCTCTTCTCCTGCGAGGGCCTCGATTTGTCCGTGATGCATCTCCACGATCATCTTGCACAGATTCAGGCCGATACCTGTTCCCGTGAGGTGTGCGTCTTCTGTCTGTCGGCTCTGATAGAATCGGTCAAAGACACGCTTCCGATCCTCTTCCTTGATGCCTATACCGTCGTCAGTCACGCTTATCTGTATGGTCTTCTCATCGTTTTGGCTTATGGAAAGGGCAATATGGCCACCGTTCAAAGTGTATTTAAAGGCATTAGACAGAAGGTTACCTATCACCTTGTCAAACTGGCTGTGGTCTATCCATGCCTTCACGGGCGTTTCGGGGTGGTGGTAAGTGTACTCTATGTTTCGTTCTGCGGCGTTGTAAGTGTACATTCTGAATATACCATTAATATATTGTACAAGATCTGTCTCCTGGACCTGGAGCCTCATCTGCTGCTTATCGAATTTGCGTACGTCCAGTATTTGGTTTACCAGCCCCAGAATACGCTTTGTGTTGTGCTCTATCAGTCCCAGTTCCTTGATATCTTCCGGCGAGTTGCGGCGCTGTTTCAGTTTGGCCAGTGGCGACATGATGAGCGTCAGCGGCGAGCGGATATCATGTGTAGCGTTGATGAGAAACTTCATCTTCTCCTCGTCCAGCTTCCGGCGTTTGCCACGTATATATAGGTATATAAGGCCAATTATGGACAAGATGCCCAACAGAATGTAGAGGATATAGGCCCACACCGACTTGTACCACGGAGCGGTTACCACGAATGTGTAGCTGCTCACGGGCGAGTAACCTCCGTTCACGCAGGCTCGTACGCTCAGCTGATAGGTGCCGGAGGCAAGATGATTGAATTTTATGACATTCTGACCGGTCGTGAGGCTTGTCCAGTCAGAATGGTTCTGCAACCGATATTCAAAGGTGGTGTTTTCGGCATCGGTATAGTTCATCAGCGAGAATTCCATGGAGAATGAATTGGTCTGATAGGGTATTCTGAATGTTGTCGTTCCCTGTGTAGCATAGTGTTGGTCGGCCATCATAAACGAGGTGAGCTGTACCCGGCCCGGATCATCATGTCGTGTCCTGATGACATGAGGGTTAAAGGCCGTGATGCCGTCAGCGGTGCCGAAGTAGATAAGGCCTGCGTCGGTATGAAGTCCGGCATTGACGACATACTCTCGGTTACTGAGCCCATTCCCATTGATGTAGCCAATCCAGTTTTTCGCCTTTGCCTGATAGTACCAGATGCCCGAGGAGGTGCTGCACCAGATGCTGCCGTCGTTCTCGCAGACGATATAGCTGATGACTTTGTTTTCCAGCTGATGTGTGTACAGGTGCCTTTCCACTTTCTTCTCGTGCCGGCGATAGACGTAGAGTCCGAGTTCCGTTCCGATGAGAATGTCACCGTTGGGAAGCTCACAGAGCGAGTAACACATCATTCCGTTTAAGAGGCTGAGCCACCCCAAGGATCTGAAACTGTCTGTCTGCGGATTGTAACAGGAGATGCCCGTAGCCGTGGCCAGCCAGATGAGTCCTTCCTTATCGGGCAGCATGGCATGAATCCAGTTGTTGCATAGCTGGCCCTTCCGGGCATTCAGCATGGAGGAATTATAATTTTTGAACTGCCGTGTCAACGTGTTGTATCTGCAGAAACCGCGTGAGAAGGTGGAGATATAGATGTTGCCGTTCTCATCTTCGGCCAGGTCGTTAAACTTGTCGCAATCGAACTGGGATATCAGCTTATACTTGCCAGATAAAGGTGAGTACGAGAAAAGACCGTCGTCAGTACCCAGCCAGTAGTTCTTTTTCTTGTCGCGGTATATGAACTCCACGTCGGGTGGGGAGGTGGGGTGCCTGACGATTCTTCCCTGTGCGTTGAAGCCGTAGATGCCGTTTCCCTGTACAGAGCACCAGATGAGCCCCTCATCGCCCTCGCAGATGGCGGTGATGGGGGTTCCCAGACTCTGCTTCTGAGCCGAGAAGCTCCAACTCTCAAAATAGGGACGCTTACCGGGAATCATCAGGAGTCCCTTCTGCTGGCACCCTACCCACAGGTTGCCCTCACGGTCGTCAAAGATGCTCCAGACCTTGGAGCTGTTCAGATCTACATTCGTGTTCTGGCTCTCTACCCTTTTGGCCAGAAAAGAATGGGGAGGGAGGCAGAAAAGGCCATGACCGCGGGTGCCGATATAGAGGTTACCCTTTCTGTCCGCATGCAGGGAGCGGAACACTATATTCTGACTATCGGGTGTGCCGAGGGTCAGCGGGAACACCTCCATCTTGCCGTGCCTAAAGACAAGCATGCCGTGGAGACACAGAACGAGGACCTCTCCGTCTCGCTCCGCAAAGGCCATGGGGGTTCCTATGGGTGAGACGAATCTGCGGGGCGACCTTCTGGAGAACGGCATGTTGCATGTAATGCCGTTTGTGGCATCGCACTTCCACAACTTTCCCCTGCTGTCTTCAAACAGGTTGGAGTAGAATTCGTCATCTGCGGTGCTCGTAAAGTGGTGTATTCGCTCTAATCTCCTGCTCTCCTCATGGACGAGGTAGAGCCCGTAGCCCGCCGTACCCGCCAGCAGCCGGCCGTTACGGAGCCTGATGATGCGGGAGACGCGGGGACGAAGACCTCCCGGAAACGCGAAATGCAAGAATCGGAGGTGACGGGGGTCATACAGGTCGAGGCCTTTGGCCGTTCCCACCCAGGTTTGGCCGGAGTCTTCGCAGAGCAGGGTGGAGATCAGATTATACCCGACGGTAGCGGCATTGCTTGGATCATGCAGGAAGTTGACAAACTGATAACCGTCAAAACGATTCAGTCCATACTCCGTACCTATCCAGATATACCCCTCGGCATCCTGTGCGATAGAAGCTGCAGAGATCATGCTGCTTGATAGTTGGTCGGACGAATAGAACCTGTCTGCCTGACAATATGTGGAGAATGAAAATAGCAGGAAAAGAATGATGGCAGTAAGACTTGGAAATGATCTCGTCATATAGTAGTTGGCAGAATTAGATGATTAATACATTGATGTTCAGCAGTTTGTACTTGTCGCAAAATTTTAGTAACTTGATATCTATAGTTTTGTTAGTACATCATTTGCATAGTTTTGTCTGCAATATTCGGCTTTTTTTCTGAAATATGCAACATTTTTCTGTGATTTGTTAATTGGCTCGTAATCGCGTTAGTGTTTATTGGTGTTGCGATTCAATATTAATCGCATTGCGAACACATATTAATCGCGTTGCCATTCATTATGAATCGCAACACGAACAAGCATCCATCCCAACGGCCCACCCCCGCCCCTCCCAGGGGAGGGGAGAGCAGCCGTAACTTATCACTCCTAACTTATCACTCCTGACTCCCTACAGCCCCTGGGGAGGGGCGGGGGTGGGCCTGTAGTCCGTTATATTTCAGTGTTTGCATAGGTTTCCCTCGGGGTATCTTGATCTGTCATTCTGAAAAAAACGACATGTCATTATGTTATAGCGAAGCATTAACCCTGTTCACTATGTGGATATGTCTAAATCACTCCAGCACCTTCACGGTGATAGGTGGAATTACCCCTGTTCACTATGTGGCATACCTTAGACAGCTCGTATTAGAACAAAAATGACATATCCACAGCTGCATAATGACATATTTTTCCAGCCTAAATTGAATGACATGAGAATTGTACAGCCCGAATGAAACATCGCGTGAGGCGAGAGAAACAATGAAAAAACAGGGTCATAATTTGACAACATTATAAATTTTTATTATATTTGCACAACAAGACCAAGCCTGATGCGAAGCATATTACTAACTATTATCTGGATCGTTCTGTCGCTGCAGCCCCTGCTGGCGCAGCCCAAAGTTTATAATGTAATGGACTACGGAGCCCTGGGTGACGGCCGCACTGACGATGCCGCCGCCCTGCAACGTGCCGTAAACGAGTGTTCGGAGCACGGCGGCGGACAGGTGTATCTGCCCTGCGGGCGCACGTTTGTGAGCGGCCCCGTGGAGCTGAAGTCGAACGTGGAGCTGTATCTCGATGCCGATGCCACGCTGCTGGCCAACCCCGACGAAAGCATCTACCACCTCAGTGCTTTCGGCAGCAACGAGGGCGAGGGCATGATGTGGCTGTGGGCCAAGGACATACGCAACCTGAGGATCTGCGGGCGAGGCACCATCGACGGCAACGGCGTGCGGTTTATGGGCCGCGAGCTCACCGACTCTTACGAGCTCAAGCCCGTCACCACCTTCGATCCGCGCCCCCACGTGCTCACGCTCATCGGCGTGAAGAACCTGCAGATACGCGACCTCACCATTCGCGAGGGAGCCTACTGGACGGTGCACCTCGTGGGCTGCGAGGACGCGGTGATCGACGGCATCAACCTGCTCAACAACCTCAAGATACGCAACGGCGACGGCATAGACCTGGACCACTCCAGGCATGTACGCATCAGCAACTGCCACATCACCTCGGGCGACGACTGCATCTGCCTGAAAAACCGCCGCGAGTTTCAGGAGTATGGGCCGTGTCACGACATCACGGTGACCAACTGCACCATGTCGTCGCGCTCGTGTGCCATCAAGATCGGGTCGGAAAACATGGACTCCATCTACAACGTGACGATCGACAACTGCGTCATCACGCGCAGTAACCGCGGCCTGGGCATACAAAACCGCGACGAGGGCACGGTGACCGACGTGTCGTTCTCGAACATCACCATGGACCTGTGCCTGTGGAGCGACGTGTGGTGGGGCAAGGCAGAGCCCATCTACGTCACGAGTTACCCCCGCGCCGACGGCAACAGCAAGGACGCCAACTGGCGGTTTCCACGCGGAGAGACCCACGGACGCTGCGGCGAGGTGAGCCGCATCTACTTCTCTGACATCTTCGCCACCTCGGAGAACGGCTGCTTCGTGGGAGGCGACGAGAGGGGCAAGGTGAGCCAGGTGTATTTCAGCAACGTGCACCTGCGCCGCGTACGCGTGACCCACTATAATAATAAGGTGTTCGACCTGCGCCCCCGTCGCGGCGAAGGTTTCATGCCGTCGCGGGAACAGGCCGTGGGAACGGAGAACGTGAGCAACAGCAGGCTCGACGTGGAAGAAACATCATGGTAACCGTCCTTTAACCTCTATGTAATGGTGAGGTGTTACCTTTGCACCCAAAATAAGAAGTGTACGGATCTATTATTCAATACATACTGATATGCCAAAAGAACAAAACCAAATGAAAAGAGGAATACGTGCGACTATGTTGTCGGCGTCACTGTTGCTATGCAGTAGCGTAGCGATGGCTCAAACTCAGAAGAGCGGCGTCATTACCGATGCCAACGGCGAGCCGCTCATCGGCGTAACCGTGATGGAACAGGGTACCACCAACGGTACCGTGACCGATGTCAACGGTCGCTACACGCTCACCACCACCAAGGCAAATGCCAGGCTCAAGGTGTCGTATGTGGGCTATGTGGATCAGCTGATCAACCCCGGGCAGAGTGTAGTGCTGCAGGAAGACAACAAGACGCTGAACGAGGTGGTGGTGGTGGGCTACGGCACCATGCGCCGCAAGGACGTCACCTCGTCGATCACCACCGTCAAGGCCGAGGACCTGAACAAAGG
>LAHS01001299.1_pt1 | contig 20568 bp, 14 predicted proteins | sample 329651 | NCBI WGS metagenome assembly LAHS01 (sample SAMN03275699, study PRJNA271635) | activated sludge metagenome | isolation source: sample C-1 Sludge from hydrolytic chamber (first chamber) of Anaerobic... | reverse complement strand
GCAAATCCCTACCAAGCACATTACAGTGAGCGACTGATGACGTGTACGTCAAAAAACGTTAGTTACCATTAAACTAAAAATGGAAGTCGACGTGTGGTTGAAGCATGGCTAGATAAGTCCCCACGAAGGGCCGCCCATGTCAGGAGGTTAGCTATCGCGTGTGGTTCGATTCCACACCAATCACGTTAAGTTAAACGTGCCCGCGTCTCATAAACGGGCCTTATAAACACAGCACTTTTGCATTAATATGGTTGGAGGGTCACCATATTGCCCGGTAGAGGCTTTGTATCTGGCCGCTAGTCCTGATAAGTGACGTCTACTTATCCGACCATACGCAATCGCACCCCACACACCTCTTAACAATGTGGACCAAGTGGGGACTTTATGCGAATATAGTGTAGTTGGCTAACACATTAGATTTCCAATCTGATAACATTGGTTCGAGTCCAATTATTCGCTTGTAGCTTAACTCAATAAAGCAAAACAGATGGGCGTTTTCTTTCCATGTTCTTTTACAACCATCAACTGTAATAAAATGGCTGTCCCATGCCACAGTTGGGCTTTACATATATTGAGGTGATTATTTGAATAATAAAGAAATATTTAATCATCCAGCTTACAAATATGCGCTTGGAATTAAAAATGGTGACATTATCGTCAATAATGACGTAAAAATCGTCACTGATCGCTTTATTAGAGAAGTTAATGATAGTTTAAATGGGAAAGGCGACTACTATTTTGATATAAGGGCGCTTGATAAGGTATCTAAGCTACTTAAATTAATCACTATGGCAACTGGACCTAGACGAGGAGAAAGTGCTTATGATGCCCTCGCTGGGTTTCAGTGGTTCTTTTTTGTTAATATTTTCTGCTGGAGACATAAAGATGACCATAGTTTGCGCAGATATAACACGGCTACCATGCTCATACCACGTAAGAACGGAAAAACTTTCATTTCTAGCATAATTTTTATCTTATTGTTAATTTTGGAGCCTAGATATTCAAAATTTTATTCAGTCGCTCCAGACTTAGACTTATCGTCTCAATTGAAGACACAGGTTGACTCTTTGATTGATGGTTCTCCAGAACTGGCGAGATTCTTCAAAGTAACCAATAAGGAAATCACTTGTTTAGTGACAAAGAATACTTATAAGCCATTAGCTAACTCGAACAATAGGCTTGATGCCCGTGAACCAGTAGCATTTTTAGCTGACGAAGTTGGGGCTTTGCCAAATGGTTATCCTATACAAGCCATGCAATCTGGGCAAAACCTTGTTTCAAATCCACTTGGTATTATTATTTCAACTGCGTATGATTCATTACATAATCCTATGACTGCTGAAATAGAGCGTGCCAAGGACAAGATTGTTGATGGGGAGTTATATGATCCGACTTATTTTGCTCTAATATATCGTCCAGATGAGCCAAAAAAGTGGGCAACTAGCGATAAAGAGCTAATAAAAGTCAATCCTCTTTCACAAGAATTTCCATCAGTTAAAAAAAGACTTTTTAAAGATCGTGAAGATGCCATTACTTATGCCGATAAACGTCAAAACTTTTTGACAAAATTCATGAATATCTTCGTTGACGGTGCACAGGCTGAACAGTTTGTCACAGAGAATGATCTTGATAATTCAGAATTAGTTCAAGGTTACGATTGGTATGGCAAAGATGTTTTTGTAGGTCTTGATTTTGCTGAATCTCGTGATAATTTTGGTCTCGCAATGGTTACATTTGATGAAAGTCATGCTAAATATGTAGCAAAAGCATGGTCGTTCTTCCCAGCCGGAAGAATTAATGAGAAATCAAAGGTCGAAGGATGGGACTACCAACATAGCGAAAACGAAGGTTGGGGTTATTCGTCTGGAGATACAACGATTGATTATGGCTTTGTTGAAGACTTCTTCTTTAAGTTAGAGGAAAAATACGGGGTCAATATTAAAGGCTTTGGGTATGATAAGTGGAACGCACGATCTACGGTGGCTAAATTTTTAGCTGCCGGATATGATGGCATTGAGGTTCCACAAAATGCAAAAGGGCTATACCCAGGAACAAAATTGCTTCGTGAATCTATTGAAGATGGAAATTTCGCATATGACAAGAACGATATGCTCAAAGAGAATTTTATGAATGCAAGAATGGTTACAGACAGTAATCTATCTTATTTCTTAAATAAGAAAAAATCAAATGGCAAAATTGATATGGTCGCAGCTGTAGTCGACGCAATGTCACTATGGGAGATTGATGAATTTTCAAATATCATCGGTGGACAGGCCAATATCACCTTGCTCTAACAAAGGGGTGAACTAAAAATCGCTAAGAGTAATAATAAATGGTCGCTAAAGAATATCTTTAGTTTACCATTTACGCAACAACAGCCGGGACAAGATAGTCGAGGTGGCACTTTCGTAAGATCCCAAACCGGGTCTGGGCCAATGATTTTAAATGGAGACACGGAGCCAATTACAGAAGATTCTGTTATGGCAATTCCGTCGTTTGGTGCCGCGTTAGCACTTGTTGCCGACACTGTTGCCTCACTTGATATTCTTATGATGAAGAATAGCGATGAAGGTGTCCCGTTACCTGTTAAGAATGACTATCGCATAGCATTGCTCAATTCGCAAGTCAATGAGTCGATGTCCGCTTTTAATTATAAACGCTCAGTTGTCAAAGACTTGCTTCTGTATGGTAGATCGTTCTCGTATATAGATAGAAGTAAAAATAATATTAATGGTATTTATCCTTTAATGTCTAAAGACATGACAACCGAAGTTTACACGTATGGTGGATATAAGTATTATGGTGTCTACACGTATAATTCTCAATCTGGGAGTTATAACTATGATGAAGATGACCTGATGAATATCATTTCAGACACTCCAGACGGTATTACTTCTACTGGTATCATGTCGGATTATGCACCCACGCTACAACTAGCGCTGGCACAACGAGACTACGAAAAGAACTTAATGGCCAATGGTGCCGTTCCAGTTGGGGCTGTTTCTAGTCAAAGAACCGTGGCGCAAGAAACGTTAGACCGCTTGAAATCTCAGTTTAACCAAAGTTACACGGGTAGCAAAAACGCTGGTAAGACATTGTTCTTAGAAGGCGGGCTTGAATATAAACAGATTAGCACGAATCCAGATAATATGCAACTAGATTCCAGCAAAAAAGCAATGCTTGGTGAAATCGCGCGCATGTTTAATATTCCAGAAACACTAATCAATGCGAGTGCGAACAAGTATAACTCTAATGAGCAAAATAACCTCCAATTCTTCCAGTATTGTTTGAAACCGATTCTGTCAAGCTTTGAAGCTGCTATCAATAAGGAATTATTGTTAGAGAGCGAAAAAGAAGACGGAATTTTCTTCAAGTTCGACACTGATACAATCATGCAGAATACTTTTAAAGAAAAGGTTGCTTCTTATGGCGCACTTTATGACAAAGGCTTGATTTCTTATGATGAGTTCAGAAACAAATTTGGGTTCGCAGACATTGCTGGAGACGACTTCATTAATTTAAGTCTTGGATCTGTTCTGTATTATCCTAAGACTGGTGAAATGAAGATTCCTAACCTTGGGATTGCTGGCGGTGCTGATGTTGGTGCAAACACATCGATTGATTCTGATAGTACCACAGTCGGCAAATCGCCTGCAAAAGGTGCCCAGAAAGCACCAAATACAAAAAATCAGCAAGACAGCCATCAACATAAGGCTGATAACAATGCGTTAGGAGGAAATCAAGATTAAAAAGACAGAATTAAGAACTCTTAGCTTTGAAACTAGAGATTTATCTTTTGATGATGATAATCTTAAAGTTTCTGGTTATGTTAACCGAGCTGGATCTTACAGTCAAGTTATGTCGGCTGATGGTAGTCCATTTCGAGAGACAATCTCTCCAACGGCTTTTGAGTCTGCAATCTCAGACGGAGATGTAATCGACTTTTATGCTGAGCATGACTCGGATAAGCTTCTGGCTACTACCGCAAACGGATCACTCATCTTAAGAGTAGACGATCAAGGGCTTTATATGGAAGCTCAAATCCTAGATACAAATGACGGACGAGATACCTATGAGTTAATTAAGACTGGTGTTATCACTAGTATGAGTTTTGGGTTTATCGTCCTAGATGACAGTTGGGACATGGATGGCGGAGACTTTGATGATGGCGTTCCTCTTAGAACAGTCAACGAACTGTTCCTAAAAGAAGTTTCTGCTGTTAGATTCCCGGCATATTTAAGTTCTAGCATTGAAGCACGTGGATTGAAGACGCTAAGAGACCTTGAAAAAAGAGGTATCAAGAGCGTTTCGGAAATTGTGAATATTAAAAAGGAGGGCAATGACTTGAAGCTTGACAGTGTAGAAACAAGAGATCTTTGTGAAGAACTCGAACGTCGTGCCGGTAAATTACCAGCAAATGAAGTTGTGGTAAAGCCAGCAAAGCGTGACGATCAACCAGATGGTAAGGGTGCAGTTACTGACACAAAGCAAACTATCGACCTTGACGACTTCGCAGCTACTTTAACGCAAAGCATTCTTACTGGTATTCAAGGAGTATTATCCGCCCGTGACGATGACTCGGACGTTCCAGAACCAGACGATTCTGGCGACGCACCCGAAGACACTCAAACGGACGATGATAAGCCAAAAGATGGAGTTCAAGTTCCGGCTGGTAAGAAACCAAGCAAGAAAGACGACGAAAAAAAGAAGCAAGAAAAACGGAGTCTTGAAGCATCTAAGCTCTATGAAGAAATTGGAGGCATGGCAGATGAAGACTAAGAAAGGTCTTTTAGAAAAGCGGAGTGCTTTAAAGGAAAAATTGGGCGGTTTTAAAGACGCCATTGATAATAAGACGATCACTGATGATCAAATTAAGGAAATGCGTTCAATTAAAGACGATATTTCAAAAATTAACGATGATATTGCTGAACTGGACGAAGAACGTCGTAATGCAGTTCCAGCAAATAATGAACGGAGTGTGGAAATGGAAAAGAAGCAATTTAAAGCTCTCGAAAAGCGTGCCACTGCTGATATGATCCGTGGTAAGTTACGTGGGAGCGAAGCAGCCAAGAAATATGTAGAAGCTGTTAAGGAACAAAAAGACTTGCCACAAGAATCTCGTGATCTTCCTGACAATGGTTTGTCATGGGGTAATGCCGTTAACGGCACTTCATCAAACGGTGGTGTTTTAATTCCAACGAGCGTCTCACAAACGATTATCCAGAAGTTACAAGAAACTTCACCAGTATTTGCTTTGTCAAACAAGGTCGGCTCTATGAACGGTAACTTAGAAGTCGTTCGTGAAAACGACACTTCTGACGATGGTTTCGTTGGTGAACTTGAAGCTGTTAAGGCACAAACTCCAACTTTGAAGTATGTCACCTTAACTCAAAAGCGGGTCGGTGCCGCATTGCAATTATCAGAAATGATGATTAACGATAGTGCACCGGACGTTGTTGATTATGCTATTGGCCGCTTAGGTCGTTCATTGGGTAAGGCCATTGAACGCGCGGTATTAGTTGGTGCTAAGACTGGCGAAGATGCTAACAAGACGTTCAAACCAGTTATCGGCGCTGATGACGTTAAGGTCGTTACTTTAGCCGGTGCAACCCCAACCTTGGATGAAATGCTTGACTTTACTATGTCAATTAACCCTGCATATTTAGACCAAGCGATCTTTGTTATGTCTCGTGATGCCTTCAATGCTGTTTCTAAGTTGAAAGATGACGACAACGAACATTTGATCTTTAAGCCACAAATGCAAACGGCTATCGCCGGTGCAGTTGGCGTACGCCCCGGTTATTCCTTCCAAGGAATCCCGGTATTCGTTTCAGACGTCTTGAACGGTAACAAGGATGGCCAAATTATCCTTGGTAACTTTAATGCTGGTTATACGATTATGACCAAGCAAGGCTTACAGTTAACTCACGTAGTTTCAGATACTACGCAAGCTATGACTGGTGGTCACTTGGTTGTTCTTAACGGATATATGGACGGTACTGTTACTAATCCATCAGCATTCGTTGTGGCTAAGCCTGCGAGTAATTAATCCGGCACCAACGGTGACTAGTGTAACACCGACTGCCGATGGCGCAACGGTTGTTGCAAAGTAGTAAATCCGATCACCCCCACTTATGGGGGTATACATATAGTTCAAGACAGGAGGTTTAAATTTGGCAAATTTTGATATTTACGATAATACTGGTGCTAAAAAGGTCGATAATCAACCATCACCTTTATCAATCTCTGGTATTAAGCCTAACACAAAAGTTTCTGGTTATCAATTGGCCTATGCCGGTCAAACTGCTAAGACAACGATTTCTGATTTTACCACACTTGATGTTGTTCCAGGGGCACCAACGCTAACAGCAACTGCCGGGCAAGGGAAAATTGATGTCATCATTAAAGATGGCACAAACACTGGTAGTGCAGTAACTGATCGAGTAGTCTACTACACCGATGGAACTACACCTGGGACTTTGGACTTAAAGACTTCATTAACTGGGTCAATTACTGGGTTGACTGCTGGTACTGAATATACTGTCCAGGCAACGGTTAAGAACGGCGCTGGGGAATCAGCTAAGTCGGCAGCAGTTAAAGCAACGCCAACCGCTTAAGGGGTAAACCCTTAACGGGTACATAGGAGGTGCAATGATGTCAGTTTCTCTCGATGATTTTAAAAATCATATTAATGCAGATGACGATGAAGACGTTAAGATTTATTTAGATAACGCTAAAAACTATGTTGATTTATATGTTCAAGGAAAAGATAACCAGTTTCTTAATAAGAGGCAAGAAGACTATCAAAGCATGATTGACACAGCCGTTTTAGAGGTCGCAACTGCATCATACTTACGTAGAGATGGGTCTCCTGTTACAAGTGGGACTCAAAATGTTGCGTCGCTTGACACGGTTATCAACTATGGACGCAATTTCTCAATTTAAGAAGGTGCATAAATGGCTAATAAAGTTGACTTGTGGCGATACAAAGAAAAGGTTTATCTAGGAGTAGCAGATGAATACACAGAGCTATCCAACGGTAACATTATTGATAATGGTGCCGACACATTAGATGATAGCAACTTTAAAATTAAATACACATTCCATTGTGCTCCATATCGCGTGTCCGACAGAAATATTATTGGTGTCAATGGTATGGATATGGAAGACACAATGGTGATCGCTGTTAAACATCGTCCTAATTTTGATTACGATAGTTATCGGGCTAGGTATCGAGGTAAGTTTTATATTATCACCTATAAAGTTCCCGATACTACCGCCATCGTCACTTATGATTTATTATCATTGAAGTCAGTTGTTAAAAACGGCGGTAATCAAGCATCCGCTGGCGGATATGGAGATGATGACGTTGGCAGTTAACAAAACATTGGTAACTAATGGGCTTGGATCAATTGAAGTTACTGGTGAAGACGAGCTATTGAGAAAGCTTGATAATTTTAAACTTTCAAGAAAAGAGCGTTCCGCAATTGTTGAATCTGCTGTACCTATCATTGAGAAACACCTATATGATAACACACCGTATGATGAGTTTGAAGATGTCAAAGATAAACAATTATATGGGGAATCAATTGGGCACTTGCGTGATCATATTACTCATAAACCTAATCAGTTCATCGACGGTGCAACAGAGGTTGGATTTGAAAGAAAAGCTTACCCAATCGCGGTCTGGACTGACTGGGGAACGTATAAGCAACCAGCACAGTTTTGGTTTGAGAATGCAACAAAGACGATGCCATATGATCAAATCTTTACTGCTCAGACACAAACTGCCAAAGCGATTCTTGATGCAAAGGGGTTGCTATAATGATTTCAAATGATGTAAAAGAGATCATCCGTAACTCTGGAGTTGACGGAATTGATCCAAAGTATGTATTCTCATATGGACTGCCACATAGCATTCAGTCGCAAAAGCTGAATAAAATTGTCATTTTAGTAAATGATATTTCTCGTATTCCTAGTGGTTTTGGGAGCGACAATATTATTTCTGATGACGGTACGGTTCAAGTTCAATTCTTTTATCCAGTTAAAGCTGATGGAGATTTAACAGCGTTATACGAAAGACCAATCAGGAACTTGTTAAGAAAGAATGGTTGGTTTCAAACAATTGGTGGCGGTATTGATAGAGACCCTAGCACGTCTCAATTATATAGCACTTACCATTTCAAAAAAACAATTTATTAAGAAAGAGGTAATTACTAATGGCAAAAACCAAAGGTATTGATAGTGCCAAAGTCGCTATTTTCACACAAGATACCGAAAAAATTGATTTAACGAATAAGGCTATTGGTACTACCGGCGTCTTCAACCTAAACGCATCAACTGCGCAAGGTATGACGGTCGGTAATATCACGGGCTTAGCACCAACCATGACTAAGATTTATGGGTCTGATATGGTGGTTGAAACATCTGGTAAAGGTACTGGTTCAATCACTGCAACTGTTGGAGCAAACGACATTCCAGAAGATGTCATCGACGCTATTACTGGTGTTGATAATTCTAAAGGTTTCTCAGTTGTTACTTCTGATACGCGGGCACCATACTCCGCACTTGAATTTGTTACTCATGGTCGTTTAAACAACGTTCTTCACTTAGCATTAGTCAAAGGTACTTTTGGTCTTGAAGAACATAACATGCAAACTAACACTGATACGGAACAGTTGGCTGCTGATTCGTTAACGTTTACGGCCGTTAACCGTTCTTCCGATAAGGTTGCATATGCTAAGGGTGACGAAGCTAACACTGAATTTAAGCTTGATGATTGGATGAAGTTTATCTTCCCAGGGTATACCCCCAGTGACACCGGCGCCTAAAGTGGTGTCGATAACTCCAAGTTATGATGGTGCAACCATCGTTGCTGAATAGCAACTACCACCTTTTGGTGGTATACATAATTTAATATGAAAGACGAGGAGATTTACATGACTGTCAAAATTGATGCTAAAGTATTAGGAATTAAAAAGCCTATCGAAGTTAACGAAACAAATAAAAACTTGAAGAAAACGTTAAAGGTTCAAATCAAGCTTGAAAAATTAAGTAAGATTGATGCTGAGAACATGTCTAATGAAGAAGCTTATGACGCATTCCTGAACGGAAAGTTAGAAGCAACTGATGCGACAATTGAATTTATCGCTGACATTTTAAAGCTAACAGAACCACAAGCAGATAAGCTGGAAGACATTGAGCCAGACAAAACTGATGAATTGTTTGGACAAATCATTCAAAAAATCATGCACATTGATGATGAGGATGGTGAAGACGATTCTGATACGCCCAGCGACACCGCAGACGTTTCAGGAGACGCTAGATAACATCAATCGTCTCGAAAGAGATCTTATCCAGCAACATAATGATACTTTTAATAACCTAGAAGAAACCAACTATTTTGACCTTATTGAGACTTTAACAGTTGAAGAAGATAGTAGTCAAGTTAGTGGTGACGACGATGATACCGTCGAACCTTTAGGTTATTGGATGGAAGACCATAAAGCTGAGCTTGATAGTCGTGATCATTAGAAACGTTTGATTAGTTTATTTGTCAAGTCTACTTTGGTGGGCTTGTTTTCGTATGTGAGGAGGATTTATTAAATGAAGCAAGCCGCCTATGGTAGTTTAACATATAACGTTAATATCAATGATACAAAGGCTCAATCGAGTTTGCGTACATTAAAAGGGGCTATTCGCTCCACAGGCCAAGAATGGCGTTCAAGCTCCTCAGCGATGCAAGCCGCCGGCGATAGTGCTGCCGCACTAGACGCTAAAATCACTGGACTGAACAAAGAAATTGAATTACAAACTGATTATAATAAGAGATTAGCAGACGCTTTGAAGAATGCTAACGCAACGACCGACAAAGAAAAATTGGCGGTTATGCGTTGGACGAACGAACTCACTAAGAGCAACGCGGCTTTAAATCGTCGTAAAAGTGAGTTAGCTTCTGCTAGATCTGCTGAAATTAGGTATTCAACAGGCATTGATCGTGTCAAGAAGTCTCATCAAGCATACACTAACTCGTTAGAAGCTAGTGAAAAGGCACTTATCGCTGAGGGTAAAGAAACTGATGCCAACGCTAAACACAAAGAGCTACTCGCTGCCAAGACTCGTAATCTAAAAGACGAACTTGGACGTGAAGAAAAAGCGTACAAGTTGTTAAAATCAAGTTCTAGCGCATCTGGTGTTGATATTAACAAGCAGTCAGTAATTGTCTCAAAAGCCAGAGAGTCTTATTTAAAGGCCCAAGAAGCTCAGAGAAAATATGCTACTGGTTTACACCAAATGCAACAGTATTCAAAGTCGACCAGTGAAATATCAGAATCATTAGCTAACCGTTTAAGGTCAGAAGGCAAGAATTATACCGCAATGTCGGTAGAATTAAGGTCTTTAGTTGGATCTAAAAAAGGTTTGTTAAACCAATACAAGACAGAAATGTCAGAATTGTCATTGGTAAAATCCCGTTCTGGTGAAACTTCTGCCGCCTACTCAGCACAGGCTAAGAAAGTAAACGAACTTGGTGCTAAAATCGGCGAAACCGACGCTAAGATTAAGTCACTCAACAAGCACGTGGGGCTATCTGGTAATACCATTAACTCGGTTAGTGATAGAATTGGTGGAATGCAGAAAAAGTATGCTGGTGTTGCTACTGCTTTAGGATCAGTTTCTCGTGGAGCAGGATATGCAACATTAGGTATGGCTGCAGTTGCTAAAAAGGGTGTGTCTTTAGCAGTTGAACTCCAATCGTCATTTAATAAGACAAAAGCCCTAATTGTCAGTTCGCAAACAGAAGGGGCAAAAGAAATTAATGCTAACATGGCATTAATGAAGAAGAATACTCAGGAGTATTCAAAGGAATATGGGCTTACTCAAAAACAAGTTGCTGAAGGTTATCAAGATTTAATAAAACGTGGGTATAGTTCTAGCCAAGCAATCGGATCAATGAAATCATTAGTCAAAGGTGCGATAGCATCTGGAGACAGCTTTAATGACGTTACTGCTGTTTCTACTCAGACGATGGAATCATTTGGCATGAGAGCAAATACGACAGCACAAATGGCGAAAAACACATCTACTGCCGTTAATGAAATGGCCTATGCTGCTGATATGACAGCCACAGACTTTCATCTTCTCGGTATTGGTATGGAATATGTTGGTAACTCTGCGCATCAAGCAGGATTTAGCATATCAGAAACCGCCGCTGCCATGGGTGTTCTTAGTAACAATGGTATGGAAGGCGATAAAGCTGGTACTGGACTAAGAAAGACAATTAACTCATTGGTTTCTCCGACTAAAAACGGTGCAGCTGCCTTAAAGAGTTTGGGTCTTAACACAAAGAGTTTTACCGATAAAAGCGGTAAAATGAAGTCAATGTCTACTGTTTTCGGGATCTTGAATGGACACATGAAGCATCTATCAGAACATGATAGACTTGATGTCTTTCATGCAATTTTTGGGACAACTGGGCAAAACGCTGGTGGTGTCTTAACTGATAACTATAAGGCACTTGGAAAACTAAATAGCGAAGTTGAGAGATCAGCTAAGAATGATTATATTGGTAACTTGGCCCAAAAGAACTTAAAGACATCTCAGAATCAACTTAAGATTTTCCAGACGACTTTGCAAGCATTAGAGATTGAGTTTGGTAAAGTAATTTTACCATACATTACCAAAGGCGCCAAGGCGCTAACGATTATCATGGATAAGTTTGATAAGCTTAATCCAAGTGCTAAAAAGGCCATCGCTTCCGTAGCACTATTGGTTCCAGCTATCGGGCTAGTTTCTGGTGCTGTTGCAGCCTTTATCCGTAACTCTGGTACAATTGCATCAGTTGTGTCTAAGCTATTTAGTACGAATAAGATCGATACATCAAGTGCAAGTAGAATTGCTGTGGCTAAGATCGACGAACAGACAGCAGCCGTTAAGCTTCTTGCAGACGCATGGGCATCTGCCGGTGAAGCTGCTGGAGCAGAAGCATCTGAGGTTGCTGGAGGAATTGGTGGCGGAGCTGGCGGTAAGGCTGGCAAAGCTGGAAAGGCCGCCGAAGAAGAAATTACGACAACTCGTTCTGAGTATCGAGCCGCTAAAAAAGCTGGATCAAAGGGTTCAGTATTACGCCGAATGGCAAAAGGCGAGGTCACAACAGAAGATGCCGAGAGAATCAGTGGACGGGTTGGTAGGATTGGCACTACTGGTTCCAAAATCGGGAAAGTAGCTAGAGTCGGTGGCGGTTTACTAAAACGTGTTCCATGGTTACAAACTGGACTTGCCGCCATGAACCTTATTGGAATTAACAAGAAAAATGCTGGCTCAAAGGTTGGTAAAACAGCCGGACAATTAGGCGGAACACTTGCCGGCGGTGCTATCGGTGGAGGTATTGGTGGTGTCGCTGGTGGCGCTATTGGTACACTGTTTGGACCCGCAGGGACTGTTGTTGGAGCCAAGCTAGGGTCTATGGGGGGATCACTTGCAGGATCTTGGCTAGGTGGATCGAAAGGTCAAGATTGGGGTGGCAAATTAGGTAAGAAGATCCAGAAGTCCATGAAGAACTTCAAAATGCCTAAGATGTCATCAATTACCAAGTCAATTGGTGATTGGTTTGGTGGTATTGGTAAGTGGATTAGTAAACTAAAAATGCCTAAGATCAGTTTTGGCAAGATGTTCAAAGGCATTAAAATGCCCAACATTGGCAAAATGTTTAAGAACTTTAAGCTTCCTAAGATTAGTGGTATCGGAAAATGGTTTAGTAATCTATTCAAAGGTCTTAAAATGCCTAGCCTAAGCAGTCTTGGCAAGACTATCGGATCTGCTTTTGGCAAAATGTTCTCAGGACTTGGTAAAACTGGTATTGGCAAATCTATTTCTAAGATGTTATCTGGCGCCGGTAAAACAATGTCAGGTTGGGCTAAAGGTATCGGTAAGTTCTTTGCGCCGGCAGTCAAAGCAATTCAAACACCTTTTCAAAAAATCGGCAAATGGTTTAAGACAAGTCCTGTTGGTAAATCAATTGTGACGCTTGGCAAGGATATTGCTGGGGTAGTTAAAGGTATTTATAAGCTAGGTGCAGCTTTGGGTGCAATCATAATCAGGCTTGGTGCAATTGGGCTTGCGAAAGTGTTTAAAAAAATTGGTTCGGCCGCTAAAGATATGGGCAAATTTTTCGTCAATGTTGGTAAAACCATTGCTAAATGGGCAAAGAACGTCCGTAAGACTATTGACAATATGGTCAAACCAATTCAAAAAACAATGGGAAAGATTGGCAGTAGCATTTCAAAAGCGTGGAGTGGTACGCTAAAGAATGTTACGAGGTTTGTAAAGAATATTTACAATACAGCCACCAAGTGGATTGGTAAGCTTCTGTCTCCATTGGCCAAAGCATGGCAGTCAATCTCCAAAACAGCGGCGAAATGGTGGAAGTCTATTTCTGGGACAGTTGGAAAATGGGCCTACAATATTTGGAAAGGTGTCACTAAGTGGATTGGAAAAATATTAAGTCCAGTTGCTAAAGCATGGCAATCGGTATCGAGAACAGCCTCACGATGGTGGAAATCCATCTCAAACACCATTGGATCTTGGGTTCACAACATCTATAAGAATGTTGTAAAATGGTTCCGAAATATTTTATCTCCCGTAGCAAGGCTATGGAAGTCAGTTTCTAATACTATTGGCGGCTGGGTTGGAAGAATATGGAAGAATATCAAAACTTTTGGCAATAATATGGCTAGTTTCTTTAAGAAATTACCAGGGCGAATCTCTAGCGCTTTAAGGGGCGCTTGGCATGGTATCTGGAATTCAATGGCTGGGATCGTCAATAATGGTGTCATTCATCCTGTCGTTAAAGGTTGGAATGCCGTTGCAGATGCTATTAATGGTGTCGAAAAGAAAATCGGTGTCGGCAAGAGCTTTAGACTTGGAACTGCAAGCTATGGATCAGCTAAGTTAAGTACCTATGCAAAAGGTACTGCTGGTGGTCCAGCGCTGGTAAACGATGCTAAGTCTAAATATTGGCGCGAAGCCTACAAACTACCAGATGGACGCATGGGAATGTTTCCTAATAAGCGAAATATCATTGTAAATCTTCCAAAGGGCACTGAAATTGCTAAGGGCGAAGATGCTAGAATGGTACAACCATACCTAGAACGCGGACAAGGCATTCCAGCTTTTGCTGGTGCCACTGGATGGCTAGATGGTATCGGAAGCGCCATTGGTGGTGCTGTTCACGGTGTTGGCAAATGGTTCTCTGGTGTTGAGACCAAAGCATCTAAGCTGATTGATAACCTTGGTAAGATGATTAAGTCACCTGGAAAATATCTTTCTGCTATGATTGCCTCACCGCTAAATGCTCTTGCAAAGGGTGGCGGTTTAGCTGGTAAGGCCATTGGAATGACTGGCGACATTGTGGTACACACATTGACTAGTTGGTTTAAGAAGATGTTAAAGGCCGGACAAGACGAACAGCTCGTTGGTAACGTCAAGTTATCAGGTAGCGTCGCTTCTCGTGCTCGTGCCTTAGCAAAGGCGTTTAAACAAGGTTATCCAGCATCTCAAAATGGCGGTATTGCTGGTATTTTGGGTAACTGGATTCAAGAATCTAACTTAAATCCATCTGCTGTCAATAGTAGTGACCACGGTACTGGGTTAGGTCAATGGACGTTTACTCGTGAAACTGGTTTAAGAAGTTGGCTAAGAAGACACGGTTACGCATGGAACTCTGCTGCCGGTCAAATTGGCTACGCCTTAAATGAGCCTGGCGCAAACGGAATGTTGAAGGCCGTGTTACGTATGACAAGTCCTACTGCCGCCGCACAAAAGTTCTTTGCAACATGGGAATCTGGTGGCGCCATGGATTCGACTGGTGGTACACGGTTATCTAACGCATCCGCAGCCTATCGTTACATCAAGGGTATGGAACATGGTGGATTAGTTGACAAAGCTCAGACGATTAACATCGCTGAAAAGAACAAGCCAGAAATGGTCGTTTCTTTAACCGATAAGGATGCTGCTATCAGACAGTTGAAGCAATCAATTAACTATCTTGAAAGTGGCAGTGTTGCAAACTCGTCTAATAACTCTAATAATATTGATAATAGTACGCTCTCTCAGCTGGTAACATTACAGCAACAGACGAACGCACTACTGCAAGCTTTATTAGGATCAGCTAACACTCCAAACCTTGCTGTCATTACTGATCAAAGTATTTACGATTCAGTTAAACGACAACAGAAGCCAAAAGATGTCTACAATCATTTGATAAATTAACCATTTTATGGGGGAAATATTCCCCCATGTACATATAATAGAGAGTGGGAGGTTATAACCGTTGGCATTAAAAGAAGATGAATTTAGTTTAGGCGGCCTTAATAGTCGTACAGACTTACACGTCATTATGGGAATGGTGCTCCCACCAATCGCACCAACAATGTCAGAACTTGCAACTGACATCCCTGCAAAATATGGTAATTATTATGGTGGAACAGATTATACATCAAAGACAATTAATATTCCAATTACAATTATGGCACCACAAAACTCAAAGTCTTATTTAGATTATACTCAGACGTTAGCTGGGTTATTATTAACTGATGAAGCTGATAATAATCAAGAGATTCCATTAGTATTTGGATTCCAACCAGACCTAACTTATTGGGGACACATTACTGCAATTAGTGATCCACAAGCTGTTCAAGAAGGTGTTTGGGATACGACATCGACAATCACATTCGTGATGTCAGATCCACGGGCGACACTGCCACAAGTAGAAGTTCCTTTAAAGAATGGTCTAAATACGATTACTGTATCTGGAACTGCCCAAACAGAGCCAGTCATTCAAATCATTCCAAAGCGAGCACTAAAATACGTCGGATATTCTTTGAATGGCGGAAACTATGGTGTTGGGCCGGAAGACCCAGTAGACCAAGCACAAGCTGTTCAAGAATGGGAAAATGTTATTGATGATCCAATCAATTCGATGGCGCTTTGGAGTAATGGGGCCGACGCGTTAAGTCCAATCAAAACTGGCACTGATCACGTGTTCCAAGGGACGGCGGCAATAAATGAAGATTCTGGGTCGATGATTGTTAAGAAAACTAATGGCAAAAAAGATTATGGTACAATGCCAACCAGTTTAGCCGACAACGACAATAAATGGTTGGGTCCCGGATATAAATACAATGGTATGACACAAGCACTACCAGAATATCGGATTAAAGCCGGTATTCATCATACAAAATGGAACGGAACTCACAGTGGTCGAGCAATTGGACAGATCCAATTGTTGTGGCTAAGCCCCAATGGAGAAACAATTGGACACTTTGGTATTTCAGATCATGCGTACGGAGCAAGGCCAGAATGTTTTTTGCAAATCGCTCAACCCGGAAGTAATTTTGATGTTGGCGATGGTACACATCGGACATTTTACTATGGCTATGGGCCAAGCGGTGCTTTTGGTAATCAATCAGACCAAACAGTTAATATTAAAACTGGTACAAAAACTGTTCAAAAAACGGTTACTTCAAGGGCAAAGAATGGTAAGGTGACAAAGAAGACAATTGACCAAAAGGTAGACACGTATATCAGGGTTCAAAACAGGCGAGAAACTAGTGCCTTATCTGATGCGTGGTTATTTTTAGATCTATCATATCATGATGATCAGTTTGATTGGTCAATTACTCAGCATAACTTAGCTAATGGTCAAGCTTATCAAAATACAAATAAATATTTGATTGTGAGTTCACAGCAACCAGTCAAAACCGGAAACAGTTATAATACGGCACTTGGTGGTTTTGCTATCTTCTTTGGTAAGCGTCCTATTACCGAAGATATTCAAAAAATTGACTATGACGAACCATACATGTCTTTAACTCATCTCGAAGTGTACAAACACAATGCAGTAAGCAATAATGAAACGCCGACATATATTGCAAACGCCGGTGATGAAATTGTGCTTGATTCAGAAGCACAAAAAACAACCGTCGGAGGTAAAATTGAGTACCCCGTGTGGTCAACTAGCTATCCAAAATTAAAGCCCGGAGTTAACAGCCTTAATATGGTTGGGGACATAGATGATGCAAATATAGTTTTGAAGTATTTACCTAAAAAGCTTTAAGAATGGGGATACCCATTCATACATATAAGGAGGAATAACATGTCTCTCGGAAATCAGTATTTAATTTTAGACTCACATTTGAACAATATTGGCGTGTTAACAACTGATGGTGCTACGAAATTCACCAACGATTCTATCTCAATGCAAATTGCAGATACAGACAGCTCAAATACTCAATATGACGATGATGTAAGTGTCGGAACAGATGACAACTATCGATCAGAAGTTAACACCAATCTTCAATCTAAAAAATATGATCACCAAGGGACTGTTACTGTTCCACAGGGACAACCAGATAGTGATAAAATAGTTGCTGGAAATTATTTAGCTTATTACGACACTTATTTAGATCGTTGGTATGTTATGTATATATATACTACCACAGAAGAAACGACAACAACAGCATCTGTCAACACCGTTGCTTATGTTTGTAATATGATGCTTAGAGATTTAGCATTCTCGGTACCAGATGCAGCAACGATAACAAACGAATCTATCAAGACTGTTTTTACTAGATTATTTCAAGGTTCTGGTTGGGAATTAGAATTTAATACCAACAATGTGGCTATTCAAAATACAGATTCATTTGATGGAAAAACAAAAGGGACTGTACTATTACAAAACATGCTTCAACTTTTTGGAGTGGAAGTTACCGCATATGTAAAAATCAATAGTCAGGGTAAAATATCTGACAAAATCGTTGAGATAACCGACGAGCTATCGTCGTCAATTGTCTATGAAGAAGCAGTATTCGGTAAAAACGTAACTGACATTAAGAGAACGACGGTATCTGCGCCAATAACAAAGCTTTATGTATATGGCCCAAATGGCGAGACGATGGAACCTAAAAATGATGGCAAAAGCTATATCGTTGACGACGATGCTAACAATGCTTACAACTACGCTGGGTCTCTTAATAATACCTATTTAGAAGGGGTAATAACTTCTAATCAGATTCAGTCCGCCAGTGGATTACTTTCTTGGGGAAAACAAATGCTTACTTTATTTAATCACCCAAGAACATACTATGAGGTTACTGTTTCACCAAACTTTTTGCCTCCCTTAGGTACGACAATTCGGTTCAAGGATAAGTATATTACACCAGAACTTAATGCTACTGGTCGAGTTATCCAAAGGACATTAAGTTTTGCAAACCCGAACGGAAACAGCATTGCTTTTGGCGAATTTGTTACCGTACCCGTCGCATCACCAGCATGGTTAACCGGCTATCAAAACGCTTTAGCTGACGCCTTATCAAAAGCAATATCTGACGCATCTTCAATTACACCAGTTTTATCTCACCCAGATGGGCTTGATTTCTCGCAAGGTGAAACGTCCAAAAGATTAATGCTGAGTGCATGGGTTGGTAAGCAGAATATCAGCACATACGTTGATGACAAGGGTTTCTCATGGCACCATATTAACACAGATGGGTCAGTAGACCCGAATTGGGAAGACACAGGAGACCTGATTAATGTCTCTCCATCATTAATGGGAAACATTAGAGCGTATATTGACGGTGACTATATTTCTACGGACCCAGAATTGCACATTGATAATCAATCATACAAGTTAATTGGTAAGTTTAATCCATATGACAATCCTATTAGTAGAATAGGGCAACACCTAGAGCCACTTGATGATGGTAGTTGGTACCAATCGTCAGACCCTGATGATAGTGGTGATACTGCCTTCATTCTAAGAGATAAGAACTTTAATTATGTATCATCAATGAAGCTTAAAATGGGCGGTCACGGGACGTCTTTTGGTGTCAAGTATATTAATGGTTCTCCTTGGATTATAACATCTGTAAAGAACGATGTCAACGACTGGTCAATTGTCAGATTCCAATTTAAAGCGGGAGCAACCTTTGATATAAACAGCGTTATTAAGTTAGTCGATACTCATCACTATGCAAGGGTAAATTATGATAGAGAAAATGATTTATTAGCTTATTGTGACGCATCATTTAATTATCGAATCTTGAATATGGCAGATGCCGAACGTGGTATTCAAACCGTTGAATACAGTATCAATTGGTTAGATTATGACTTCACTGGTGATGACCAGATTGTTCAGGGTCAGACACTTAATTTTCCATATGTTTATTGGGTGGTTGGCAACCAAGCCATCGGCGTATCAGCAGAGCTATATTGTGCTAACGTTATTCACAGAGGGCAGGTATTCCACATGTATTATGACACCCAAGAGCAACTTGGAATGAATGGAAAACATGTTGAACCAGAAGGACTTGGGTTTTATAATTTTGGCGATGGAAATAAATTAGTTCAAACATTTAAAGTAACAGAACCTGATGGCTCGGTTGACGGGCAGTATGTCTATAACTCTGGACTAACGATAAGAGAGCCTATGCCAGTTGTCAATGATAGTAACGGGGAAAACAGTAATAGCTCTGATGATTAGCTACACGTTTAAGAAGAAGGTGAAGTATTGACAAAAAGCGCTTTCGTTGAAGTCAACATTACTAATCCGACAAAATTAGCGCAAGATTCACAAGACACGGCGAACACTGCTGTTAAGGGGGTCACAGATTTAAATGACCCTAATTTGATGTCTGTGATTGAGAAACAAAATAATGTCGTACAATTTGCGGGATTGACGTCACAATACAATGTAATTGTTCAAAATGCGAAGGATGAAGGAATTAATACAGATTCTTTAACCACCGCATATAATAATTTAAATAAATTCATGATTGATGTCTTGACAGACCCAGATCACGCCAGTGATGTAGATCGGAAGACTTATAAGAATTATCAAGGTACCTATAATTACGAACTTGCAAAGATACAAACAGCCCTAAAGAATAATACAGACGGTAAATTTACGAGTGCCGCTAGTGCTTCTAGTCAAGCGGCCTCAACAGCAAGTCAGGCATTCTCAGCGGCTAACGGTGCCTTTAGTCAAGCTCAATTAATTGGCAGTCAAGCTGATTCAGCAATAGCTGTACAATCACAAGCTACTGTTAAGGCCCAGAGTACAGCTGACAATGCTTTTAAACAAGCTCAAGTAATTGGTAGCCAAGCAAGTGCCGATATTAGTAGTAATTCTATGGCTACCGCTAAAGCCCAAAGCACGGCTGATAATGCGTTTAGCCAAGCTCAGGCGGTTGGTAGTCAAGCTAGTGCCGAGATAGCCACACAGTCTGAAGCTACCCTTAAAGCTCAAAACACAGCTGACAGCGCATTTAAACAAGCACAATCAGCTAACGATTACACTGATAAGCAAATTGCTTCGCAAGCAAGTGCTGTTTCAGAAGTCTCTAAAAATGCTTCCGAAGCTTCGTCACAGGCTAATAGTGCCCTTGACGCGGCTAATAGCGCTAATGCTGAAATCACAAATCTCAAAGGTGGGTCAACTTTAACCATTGCCAAGTTGGAAGATGGTTTAGGCACAAAGGTTGATAACAGTGCTTTTTCAACTTACAAAACACA
>LAHS01000333.1_pt1 | contig 20813 bp, 16 predicted proteins | sample 329651 | NCBI WGS metagenome assembly LAHS01 (sample SAMN03275699, study PRJNA271635) | activated sludge metagenome | isolation source: sample C-1 Sludge from hydrolytic chamber (first chamber) of Anaerobic... | reverse complement strand
GGCAGGGCGGTATGATCACCATGCAGGGAGTCATGCTGATTGGTACACTGTCTGTCTTTATGAACTATGCCCTCAATATGCTGGAACCAATTCAAAGCATTATTACAACCATCTCTGCTTTAATCGCAATCCAAGTCAACATTGAACGTTTCACCAAGCTTCTTGAGACAACCTCAGATGTTGCAGATACCCCAGAAGTCATTGAAAAATATGGCGATACCTTCCATCCAAAGAAAGAGAACTTGGAACCGCTCCATGGCGATGTTGAATTCAAGGATGTTTCTTTCCAGTATCCAGATGGAAATGAAATGGTATTAGAAAACTTTAATCTGAAAGTGCCGCAGGGGACAAATGTAGCGATTGTCGGTGAGACAGGGGCCGGGAAGTCAACACTTGTGAATCTGGTATGCCGGTTCTTTGAACCGACAAAGGGACAAGTGTTGATTGATGGAAAAGACGCAAGAGAACGCAGTCAGCTGTGGCTTCATTCCAACATCGGTTATGTACTGCAGACACCGCACTTATTCTCAGGCTCTGTCAGAGACAACCTTAAGTACGGTAATCCAGACGCTACAGATGAACAGATCTGGCAGGCATTGAAACTTGTAGATGCGGAAGCAGTTGTAAACAAGATGGACCATGGATTAGATTCTGAAGTCGGAGAAGGCGGTGATCTGCTTTCTACCGGTGAGAAACAGCTTCTTTCCTTTGCCCGGGCAATCTTAGCAGATCCAAAGATCCTGGTATTGGATGAGGCTACTGCTTCCATTGATACATTGACAGAAAAGGCAATCCAGGATGCCATCTTTACAGTCATTGAAGGACGGACAAGCTTTGTGATTGCACATCGATTATCAACGATTGTAGATGCGGATGTGATCTTAGTCGTTCAGGATGGCAAGATCATTGAACGCGGCAGACACAGTGAACTGATGGAAAAACATGGTCACTACTATGATCTGTATACCCGTCAGTATGAAGAAATGGTCACAGATATGGTCAACTAGGCGATACAGAGATGTATCGTCTTTTTGTTTGTTATAATGGAATAAGAAAGTATTGAGGAAGTTGATATGTTATTAGCAGGTTATAAAGATGGAGAAGGATGGATCCTTTCCCGCTGGAATCTGACCTACAAAACAGGCTGGAATAAGATCTGTACCGCAGTGTTCTCAGCATATGGATCCTTTGAACAGCCGGAAGTGTTGATAGATCAGATACCTGCAGAGATAAATGCGCCTGAAGATATTCTAAAACTTGAAGAAAAGGGGACAATGACAATCAGAGGTATATCTAAGATCATCCAGGTGCCTCTCAGTATCACGTTCTATAACCAGATGAATGCAGTTGATGTCAATACAGCAAAAGCGACATCAGAATTTATCAACACAGATTATCAGAAGCTGAACATGTCCCTCTGTCAGTTTCTCGACAGTCTTGAACTGGCTATGTACCGCTAGACAGGAGAACACATGCAGACAAACTACGTCGAAGGAAATGATACACTTGTTGTCCTAGTCACAGGGAATGAAGAGAACCAAGATCTGGTCCATGCTTTTTCATATTCCTTTCTTATGGTATCCAGTACGGACTGGAACAGAGAATTATCCCCATGGCCGGCAAAACATGTATTAAAAGGCGGCGGAGATTTTCAAGGAGAAGCAGATACATTCCTGCAGGATCTATGCAGTCTGAAAGAATTGAAGAAGCCATGGAAACAGATCATCATCTGCGGTTATTCTTTAGCAGGATTGTTCTCTTTATATGCATGCACAAAGACAGATCTATTTGACGGCTGTGCATCCGTCTCGGGTTCTCTCTGGTATCCGGATTTTATCGAATATTTAAAGAAGAATCCGGTTCACTGCAGCAGTGTCTATTTGTCTCTAGGTGATCTGGAAAAGAACAGCAGACAGGAACTGTTAAGTACGGTTGAAGAAAAGACAAACGAAGTAGAAGAGATCTTATCAGCGTATACTTCTGTACGCATGGAAATGAATCCGGGAAATCATTTCAATGATCCAAACGGCAGGATCATTCGTGCTTTAAAAACATTCGAACAAAAATAAAAGACGAAATTCGTCTTTTATTTTGTCTGATCATATTTTTCAAAGCGGTACTCCTGCTTGATCTCAGGATACTTCGCATGATCTACTTCACTCATGAACATCTCATAGGGTCTTGCATACGTGCGGCAGTCACCATAGAGTGCCTGATAGATCATCAATTTTTCTTTTGTCTCAGTATGTTCTGCTTCACCAACAATCCGGTATAAATACTGGGTTCCTTCATGTTGCAGTTCTCTTTTAAAGTGACAGACAATATCACCGTTGTTAAAATGTCTTTCCATGTCATTCCTCAATTTCTATTTTGTCGCTGTTATGGAAGCTCCATGCATAGGCTGTTACAGGACGATTCGGATAGATGACCTGTAATGCATGACGATATGCATTCAGCTGCATGTGATATCTGTTCTTGATTTCCATCAAAGAGGCATTGTCCGTCTTGAAGTCAATCAGGATAATATGATCTGGGAAGATCGACACAAAGTCCATGATGCCGTTCATATGCAGGACATCCTGTTCAATGTAGAATGGATATTCTTTATGGATCTCTCCTGCAAGACACGCTTGATACAGATCAGAATGCGCAAAGTCTAACAGGTTCTGTTTATCATGATCACTCAGCTGAGCTTCCTTCAGGTCCTCCATGGTCCAGACGGTATCCGGCAGCTTGGCCGCCCATGCGTGCATCTCAGTACCATACACGGTGCCGTTGCCTTCACTCTGCAGATCAAGCTCCGGCAAAGAGGAGAACTCGGTAGAACTTGGTGTCATGGTTTCAACTTGGAGCTGTTCCTGCATTTCAAAATGCGGCAGAGAATCTTTCCCTGGTCGAGCATAAGGCATGTTGGCCAGAGACATATCCGGCTGAACGTGGATATGCTTGAAATATGGATTGTCTTCTAATGCCGGCAGGATCAGGCCGGTCATGCCCTTGCGTGCATTCAATAAAGACAATGTGATTGGCTGCTGTGGGAATTCCTTATCCAGGGTATCCACAATGAACAGACGGCGTTCTGCTCTGGTCAGCGCAACATAGACAAGACGGGTGAATTCTTCTAAGTCTTCCAGATTCTTTTTGTAATGGACCGCAATTCTCTGTACGGTCGGGCGCTCTGCCCGCCAAGGCAGATCTAAATGCTTGATGCCAAGTCCCAGTTCTTCATCGACCAGAACAGCAGATCTCGCATCCTGGAATGCATTCTTCGCGGTAGACCATAAGAAGACAATCTCATACTGCAGACCCTTGGAATGATGGATTGTGGTAACCGTGACAACATCATCATCTTTTCCTTTTGACATTGCTTCAGAAGAACGTTCATCTTCAGAGACAGTCATGTTTTCCAGAAAGGCAGCTAGGTTGACTGGTTTCGCTGCAACGGTCTGTTCAAACAGGAAATCGAAGTTTGCCTTCTGACTGTCATCGAGATAATCAAAGAAATCATGTCGGTTGGCAATCTCACTTAACATTGCGATAACACCATGCTGTTCTGCAATTTCATAGAGTTCCTTCATTTCCTGCAGTACTTCTGGATGTTCTGCCTGTATGCCTTCCCGCATGCTGGAATGCCGGATGCGGATCTGTGCCAGTTCTTCATCTGAAATATGATAGAAGGAGGAAGTCAGAACAGACAGCAGAGAAATCGTATCGGTTGGATCACACATGACAGAACACATAGACAAGATTGTCTGACATAACTCTGACTGATAGAAGCCGGCACGTGTATCAATGTCATACGGAATATTCGCATGATCAAAAGCACGTTTTAAATAAAGCTTATCGGTATGAGAACGTGTCAGGACAGCGAACTTGTTGTATTTCAAAGAAGGATCTTCTTTCCGCAGTTCAATGATCTTCTGCGCAATCCAGGCAGATTTCAATTCTTTGGAAGAAGGAGATTCTTCTTCTGCATCTGTGGATTCACTGTCATCGTCCGACGATGTATTTTCCGGACTGGAAGGTTCATCAATCTGGGCAAAGACAACTGGGACAGGGGCAGGCTCTGCCTGACGTTCTTCACTGCCGATCGTGACATGATCCTCTTCACTGTAAGTATCGCAAGCACCCGGGACATTCATGATCCGTTCAAACAGCTGATTTGTGAAATGTACAATCGAATCTTTAGAACGGAAGTTATGACGCAGCGTAATCAGATGATTTTCTGGATTGTTCATCAGGGAACGCATTAAAGAAGGCTTTGCTTGACGGAAGGCATAAATGGACTGCTTGACATCACCTACGCGGAAGACATTATCTTTCTTCGCAATCTTTTCAATGATGGCATTCTGCAGTTCACTGGTATCCTGGAATTCATCAATCATGATCTCCTGCAGAGAATCACGAATGATACCGGCAACCGTACCATTATTTTTCACAAGAATATCCAGGGCATAGCGTTCCATATCAGAGAAGTCGATACATGCCTGTGCCAGCTTGTATGCATGGAATCTTTCACGGCTGTTACGGGCAAGGGTGACCAGTGCTTTGACAAGAGTCGACATTTCCTTGGCGTCATCGACATACTGTTTTTCTGTATAGCGCTGACTGAGAAGCTTTTTGACCTTTTTATTCATGCCGTCACGAAGAGCGGTGTATTTCTTATTCTTTGTGCTTGGTGAAGTGTTGAGCTCTGCCAAATGATCTAACGAAAGACAGTAAGAACTGTAATTATGTTCTTTGACGGCATTCAGACAATTGACTAAAGCATTCGCTTTGGCCTCAAGCGTTTCCGGCTTGATCTTCTCATCCTCATCGGCACATTGTTTCATCAGCTGCAGATCAGAGGAAATGTTTCCCAGTTCCAGTTCAAAGGAAAGGAAAAAGCTATCCATGATCTCTTCTGGAAAGTCAGCGAAATTGGAAACAGCAGGATAGAAGGATATGACCTTGTCATACCAAGCATCAGGTTCCATGACGCTGTCAGCACAGCTGTTAATGGATTTTACAGCTTCATACAACGGAGTGTAGTCTTCACTTCTTGGTGAGAACCAGGACGCAAGTTTCACTGCCATTGTTGGATCTGTATGGAACAGTTCATCGTAGCAGGCAAGGTACGCATCCTCCTGCAGTGCTTCTTTGGCACCTTCACTCAGGACATTGGCAGCCGCGGCTGGGTCCAGACCGATGACGTTGTAGTACTTTTGAATAATGGATAAGCAATAAGAATCAATGGTCGTAATATTCGCGGCATCCAGCTGGATCAGCTGATCATTCAAATAGGCAAGCAGATTTGGATCATCGGTCTCCTTCATGCGTGCATGCAGGTTGGATGCTAAACGTTTCTTTATTTCACCAGCAGCAGCTTCCGTAAATGTTACCGCCAGAATATTTTGAATCGGCACCCGGTCAATGACACACCGCTTCATCAAACGTGCAACTAAAACACCGGTCTTGCCGGCACCAGCAGAGGCAGAGACAAGAATGGACGTATTCGTTTTATTAATGGCGTCCAGCTGCTGTTCATCAAAATTGACCGCCATATTACTTTGCCTCCTTTTCTTGTTTCAAACTGATATCTTTCATGACAACAGGTTCCACTGGCCGATAATCACCAGAGAACCGGCAGATGGAACGATAGTCACAGAACGTACATGCGCCTTCCACAGGTGCTAAACGAATATCACCGCCAAGGACCGCATCATGGAAATAGGTATACAGCTGTTCAATGCACTGTTTTGCCAGATCATACTGCATGAGACTGCTGACACTGACAATATGCTTCTTGTTTTCATCCAGTTCGACAATCCGGTCTTCAAATGTCCATCCGCGCATGCGGCGTTCTTTGATGAGACGTTCTTTCAGCAGTTCTTCATTGATTGTGACATCATTGACGACATTTCTGGAGACACCCGCTGCTTCCACGGAAAAGGATTCATCTTTTAAAGAGAAGTAATAGGCACCAGCCGGTGTTTTGTTTGTCATCTTCTGGGCAATGATCAGATAGCTCAGCAGCTGCAGTTCCAATCCTGCTTTCACATTCTTTTCCGGCAGAGTATGTACTGAGGACTTGTAGTCGACAATCCGTACTAAGTCATTGCATGTATCGACCCGGTCAATGACACCGCGCAGTTTAACACCTTCCACAATTGGTTCTAAGAAGGCATGTTCCGCCATTTCCGGTGTAAAGGAATTGTACTGTTCCATATCTTTTAAGAAGACAAGGGAAGTCAGCAGTCCCTGGACCATTCTTTCGCTGGTGACAGTGAGACGTTCTGTTTCATTCGGATGAGTCAGCTTTAATGTATCGAAGTACGGTGATAAGAAATGACGGATTTCTTCTTCTGTAATATTGGTATAGTCTTTTTTAGAATGATTGACCGCATTCTCCAAGACGACATGCTGAATGGTGCCGATGGATGCCGCATCATTTGCCTTGAGCTGTGGTCCTCTGACATTCAGACCGCTCTTGATAAAGTAGGCATATGGGCAGTTGAACCAGCTTTCAATCGTTGAGATTGAACCAGTGATCTCATGGTTGTCAGAGAACAGAGAGACGGCTGTGGCTGCCTGTAATGCATGGTCAGGCTCCGGTTCCTGCTTTAAAACATCCAGCGGCCATTTGACTGCTTTCGTATCAGGAAATAAAGATTCCACTTCCAATGCCAGTTCAATTTCATGACCGGCATAATCATTGGTCGCATAAGAATAGATCAGTTCTTTTGAAGCACTGTGTGTGATCCACTGCAGCTGCTGCATATAGGAAGTATGCCGTACAGCAATGGATGGATATTTCTTTGTACGCTGAATATAGGCTTCATCAAACAGACCGGACATTGCCGGGAAGCCTGGATAATTTCTGCCGCTGCATCCTAATACATAAGAGACTTCCCTTGTGGAAACAGGATGACGCAGATCTGTGATCATACAGAAATCTGTTGGATGTGCAGATTCCGATGCATGCATGGAATCAATGGTCTCAATTAGGAAAGGTACTTCTGCTTCACTTAATGCATGCAGAGAGTTCTGCAGGGTCATACGGATTGTCCGGCCGGCATGCAGTTCCTGCTTGTCTTTTAAATATGGGGACTTCTGCAGGACTTGATAGGCATGAAGAAAGATCTCCTGCACCGTTGCGGAAGACAGAAGCAAATCATAGTCTGCTTGAATGGATGAAAGATATTCTGCCGCATCCTGATCCAGTCTTTGATACGAAGGAGCTTCACTTGCGAAAGGACTGTCTGCGATAACAGCAGAGACTGCTTCAGGAAGAGCTGCACTGGTCATACGCTGATCAAGATAAGCAACCAGGTACTGTGGGCATGCATGATCATAGGCGTTCAGCTTCAATGTCTGAATGAAAGATGCTTTATCCTTTTTCCAGGCAAACATGCATAATGCCGCAAAAAGATGCGGTACATGCAGAGAGACTTCCTCACTGAGACAGGAGAAAGGAATTCCGTATCTGGTAAAGACCTGTTTTACAACAGGATACTGTGTACTGTAATTTGTCAGGATGACATTGCATGACTGTGAGGTCCGGCAGATCTGCTGAGCAGCAGCTTCAATCTCCTGACGTGTATTCAGACCATAGCGTAAAGAAAGCGCAGGTGAAGAATCTGATACATGGATGGGAAACGTCGCAGCCAGTTTCTGAAAGATCTCGTAATGATATTCACTTGTATAGAAAGCAGGATATAACGTAATATCCTGTTTCATTAGCTGTTCTAGAGATGCATCATGATCTGCACAGATCTTCTTTTCAATCAGATCCATCGCAAAGACCGTCTGCAGGATCTTCTGCAGTTCTTTTTCATTCGCATTGTCTGCCGGAAGATCCTTTTCTGTCATTCCCCATAACAGACATTCTCTGGCAAAGGAAAGGACTTCTTCTAAAAAAGCTGGATACTGAAACATATCCCGGTAGATTGGAAAAGCATCCTGGTGATTGGTCAGGACAGTCTTCATCTGCAGCAGTGTTTCATTTGTATCATCTCGATCTTCCTGCATGGCAGTACGTAAAGAAATGACCTGGACATCGGTGACAACTCCATGATTTTTTACCGCAAGATCATGATAGATTTTATTCTTTTGATACGGTTCGGCAATGATTGTTTTCATACGTCCTATTTTATAATGAAAAGAGGTCAGACTCTACTATTGGATGTCAGGAAACCGCAAAAATACGCCTGTTTTCTGAAAAAATTGGTGGAAGAAATTCTTTTTGAGTTTTTCATACAATAAACATATAATAATTACGGATATAGCAGAGGAGAATGTAATGTCAGTCTGTGAGATTCTGAACGCAAAAGTGGATGAGAGAAAACAGGGAAGCGATTGTACCTTTAACGGGTATCTGGAAGACTATCTCGGCATGAATGAGAATGGTCTGGATGAGAACCTGAAGAAGGCTTTTGAGTTGATCCTGGAAGAAGAACCAGATGCCAAGATCATCACTAACCTGAAACATGAGATCAGCCGTGATGCGGTCAGCAACCAGATTATTCGGTATAAGGATGTATTTAAGCTGAATACAAGACCTCTGATTACACCGTATATTATTTATGTTGAACATGAAGACGGAGAAGGCAGAGCTTTAATGGTCATGCCATATTCAAAAGCCAATTATCTGTATGGCAAAGGGATGTACTACTGTCTGACAGAACCGGGCAGTGAATTTGCTGAAGCGAAAAATGAACTGGTCTCTGTCGCTTCTGAAAACAGTGAAGAAATTGCCAGAACGTTCTCCCGCATGTTTACGGAAAAAGCAGGTGCTCTGCAGAGAACACTCGATAAGAAGTTCTTTACCAACTATAACGAATTAAAGAGTATTGCCTTAGAAGCAGCCCAGGCAGAAAAGAATGAAGCGGTTGAAGTCCTGCCGACATTGGAAGACCGGACCCAGAAGATCTACTCTTATGTTGTCCATTGGTTCTTATTAAAGAAGGTGCTGTATGTGCAGTACATGGTCAATAAGATCATCCTCAAGACGGAACATGACGGCAACATCAAGGCACAGAGAAATCAGGCAAAGCTGAATGCAGATTCTGTTGTCTTCCTGTCGTATTCTGAAATGTGGCGCTTAGGTGCAGACAATGCACAGAAGGACAATAATCAGTAATAACAAGTAATAACATGCACCGGTTGACAGAATCGTGCGCGTAAAGAAAAGTGAATGAGAGTAAACTCAATGTACATGACAAACAGAAAGAAGATCATCCTCGTTTCTGTTGCCTGTACATTTTTGTTACTGACAGTATTTGCCGTATTGATCAATGCCCTTGGGGCATGCAGCACAGAATATACAGATATCACAGACCAGGTGAAAGCACAGATCATCGATGCGTCCGGGAATACCCGCGACGTCGAAGTCAAAATGACCGCCGGACTCGATGCAGGAGATCAGGCTGTTTTTACTGTGCAGCTGCCGGAAAGAGAAACGTATCAAAGCAGTGAATTATGTTTTTATCAGTATCATTTCAACAATTATTCTATTGATCAAGGACTACAAGCACACAAAGCAGCTCAATCTATCCACCTTGATCATGTTGGTAGGAGTCATGATAGCGGCAGTGCCGGCAGTGTTCAAGCTGCTGTGTCTGTATCTGCGTGTCCTGTTCCCGCAGAGTGTCCTGCTGGAGGATCTGTTCCGGATTGACAGCTATACGTACGGACTGATGCTGATACTGATTGCGATGCTGGTCTCCATGGTCTTCCTGCTTGTGGAATCCATCCGTTATGATGCGGTAGAAGAACAGCTGAAAGAACTTGCATACATGGATATGCTGACGGGGATCCATAACCGGAATTACTGTGTGGAACAATTGACCGCATATGACAAAGACCCGCAGAAAGAGTACGGGATTGTCTTCTTTGATGCAGATGGTCTGAAACATGCCAATGATGTCTATGGACATCGGATCGGAGATGAACTGATCCGGACAACGGCAGAATGTATCTCACATGCCTTCGGCAGTCTGAAGGGATTCTATGGAAGATGGGGCGGAGATGAATTTATTGCAGTCATTGAGAATGTGACCGAGATTCCTTCCTTTGAAGAACGATTTGAAAAAGAAGTTGCCCATATCAACGAAAGGAAGAAATTCCCGTTCCCATACAGAGTTTCCTATGGGGCAGCGGAAAAGAATTATGAACATGCCGCAACCACAACGGAAGTATGCAACCTGGCAGATGAAAAGATGTATCTGTATAAAAAGGCGCATAAACAGACAGCGCCTATGAAAGAAACAGATTCTTAAGAATTTGTTTCTTTTTTTAAAGGGAAATATGTTCCTGTCAGGTACCTATGATATAATTTTATCGATTTAAAGAGGGATAGTTAGATGAAGAACTTATTGAACAACGGATGGTTTATATTTCTGTTTTTTCTGATATTTTCGTGGACTTTAGGATCTGGTGCCTGGGCATTGATCCTGATTGCTGCGATTGTCTTTTCACTGGCACAGACAGCCGTCAAATCCAACCGGGATTCGACACAGAATTCCTATGATCGTGGATACCGCCGGACCAGAGCGTATTCCAGAAGCTATGAGAAACCAACGATTTCTCCTTCGGATGCCGCAAAGATCAATGTGTATTTAAGAAGATACTATAAGACAAACAGAGAACTGGCAATCGGGACAAGCTTGAGCCTGCACCTGCATTCCAATGTTTTTGCGTCTTTAAGTTCCCTGGATGTCTATCGTGATAATACCTATATCTGCAGCTTTGATGATTTCTCACACCGGTATCCGGATTCTTTTAAGGAAATCACAGCGAAACTGCTGAAGATGGCAGAGAGCCAGCAGGACAATGATATCTTTGATGCGGAAGTCAGTGAGACACCAGTGCAGCAGGCACAGCCGGCTGAGGCATCTCCGATTGAGAAGAATGCACAGTATTACATTGATACAATCAATGAATTGAACAACAACATTCCTGATGAAGAGATCACCAATGGACTGTATGAAACAACATCATTATTAAAACAGATCCAGACATTGGAACTGAAGTTTCCGAAGAGTAAAGGTAAACTGGCAAAGCTGTATGACTACTATCTGCCAATCCTGATCCGGGTCCTGAAACAGTTTGAGAACCTGCAGGATGCCAAGACGGATGAGAACTATGGACCGGTCAAAGAGAAGCTGAACAAGACGATCCATCTGATCAATGATGCGATGCGTACAATCATTTCTTCCATGACGGATGCGGATATGATGAATCTTTCCGCTGACCTGTCTACCCTGGAAGCGTTATTACAGAAAGACGGCCTGACAGGGGATCAGATGAAGGCAGAGCAGCCGAAGGAAGAGAGTGGTCAAAATGAATAATGATCATAAGACAGAAGAAAAAGACCGCTTGATGCAGGATGTCCTTGGACGTAAAAGAGCGTATGAAAAAGAGGACAACGAAGAGATCCAGCTGACAACAGAACCGGCAGAAAAGAACCAGAACAGTACAGAGACCATCCGTAAATCAGAAGATGCGATGAGTGTTCTAAATGATATTCTGCAGAAACAGAAGAAAGAACTGGAGAATCTGACAAAACAGAGTGAACAGGTCAATCCGGTCGGCGTCAGTGATGCGGAATTAAAGGAAATGGAACAGAACATCCAGAAGGATTACGGTGTGAAGCCGGCAGAAAAACCAGTGGATGTGGATACGAAGAAAGTTTTCGATGATACATGCACGAATGTAAACAATGAGATCAAGGGTCAAAGTGAAGCAGTCAAAGGATTGGTCACTGCTTTCCGCCGTCCGTATGTGATGGGCACAGAACCAGGCAAGCCGAAGAATGTCATTCTGGTCAGCGGACCGGAAGGGACCGGCAGACATGCGGCAGTGACATCGGTTGTACGTGACCTGCAGGCAGGCCATCTCTTTTCTTCCAATGAAGTCTATACAATTGATATGTCACGTTACAGTTCCGGTGCACAGGAACAAATCTTCCTGCAGGACCTCTATGAGGCATTGAGCGGAGATGGATCTGTCATCTGCTTTGAGAACTTTGAGACAGGCTTTCCTTCTTTCTTAAGAATGCTGAGCTCCTTAGCGACAACCGGCAAGTTTGTTTTATCCAAGCGGTATGTCCTGACCAAAGGAATCTTAGTAGAAAATCAGACAGGTCTGGTCAAGGATTCGGTCGATCAGCTCAGTGCGGAAGGCAAGTATCTGATCTTTATTACAGAAAAGAAACCAGCCAAGGTACAGGATGCCTTTGGCGCAGATTTCATGCATACAGTGCTGGATACAATTCTCTTCCAGCCATTGGATGATACGGCTGTCACTGCGGTGATTGAACAGAAGAGTGCCGAACTGAGCCAGAAGTGCAGTGAACATCTGAAGATCCAGCTGAGTGTCAGCGAAGATGTCAAGACATGGGTCCATGCGCATTTTGATAAGACAAGAGGGGCAGAATCCATTGCGGATCTGTACCATGATTTCTATGTCACGATCTCACAGGCAGTCCTGGATGAAAATCTGGGAAACCAGGAGAATCTCAGTGCAGAGGTGGTCAATGATGTACCATGCATGAAGGTCAATGATAAGGAGATCAAACTTTCCCGGGAAAAGACCAGCAGTGATGAGATTGCGTCAATCAATGAAGAACTCAGTCAGATTGTCGGTCTCGATATGGTAAAGAACTATATCACATCTCTGCAGGCAAATATTGCCATGCAGGAAAAGCGGAAGGAACAGGGCATGAAGACCGCAACAGTCTCCAAGCATATGATCTTTACCGGCAATCCTGGTACTGGTAAAACGACTATCGCCAGACTCTTGTCCCGGTATATGAAGGCCATCGGTGCCTTGAGCGAAGGACAGCTGGTCGAAGTGACCAGAGCGGATCTGGTTGCCCAGTATGTTGGCCAGACAGCACCGTTGACGATGTCTGTGATCAAGAGTGCCATCGGCGGTGTGCTGTTCATTGATGAAGCGTATTCTCTGTACCGTGGGAAAGATGATTCCTTCGGACTGGAAGCGATTGATACCTTAGTCAAGGCAATGGAAGACAACCGGGATAATCTGATTGTCATCCTGGCAGGATATAAAAAAGAAATGGCTGTCTTCCTGGAAGCCAATTCTGGATTGAAGTCCCGTTTCCCGAACCTGATCAACTTCCCGGATTATACCGGGGAAGAGCTGACAAAGATTGCCGGCTTCCAGGCAAAGGACAAGGGCTATCAGATCAATGCGGATGCCCTGCCGAAGCTGCAGGATTACTTTGACCAGGTGCAGTCCATCAATGCGGCAGAAGCCGGCAACGGCAGACTGGCCCGCAACCTGGTGGAAGAAGCGATCCTGAAGCAGTCAGAAAGACTGGTCAAGGATCCAAGCGCAGATATGAGCGAATTACGGGCTGAAGACTTTAACTTCACCATTAAAGTCACTGCCCCGAAAACAGAAGAGGGACCATCTCTGGAAGATCTGTCCAATCTGTTGAAGAAGTAATAAAGACCTGTTAAATCAGGTCTTTTTTAGTAGTAAAGAAAACAAGAATGATGATATACTTTTCTTACTGCACAAGACAAAGAAAAGAGGATCATACCATGGCAGAGAATCAGACAAAAACACAGGCCCAGGCTGAACCGGAAATTCAGCTGACCCTGACACCGGAGGAGCTGGAAACAGAAAATAATAAAGAGCTGGCATCTTTAAACAAACCAGGCAATGAAATTGCCAATCCAGAAAATCCGGCAGAGAAGACAGTCGTGAAAGACCCAATCAATGAGGATAATCTGACGGATACAGAAAAGAATACCGTCAATGAATTCTCAAAGAAGATTGATATTACAGAATCCAATACAGTATTGGAATACGGTGCTTCTGCACAGAAGAAAGTATCTGATTTCTCAGATACAGCTTTAAGCAGTGTCCGTACCAAGGATCTTGGTGAGATCGGTGATCTGCTGACAAATCTGGTCGGTGAACTGAAGGACAGCGGAGAAGAGAAGAAGGGCTTCTTAGCAGGTCTCTTTGATAAGGGCGAAGATGCCGTTGTCAAGATGAGAGCACGCTATGACAAGGCTTCTCAGAACGTGGATAAAGTTGCCGGCATGCTGGAAGATCATCAGATTACATTATTAAAGGATATTTCCCTGCTGGATGAACTCTATCAGAGAAATGCGACAAATACGAAGGAACTGACAATGTACATCATGGCCGGCAGAAAGAAGCTGGAAGATGTCCGCACCAATGAATTGCCGAAACTGATTGAAAAGGCAAAGCAGACAAAGCTGCCGGAAGATGCCCAGGCTGCCAATGACCTGCAGCAGGCATGCGTTAGATTTGAAAAGAAGTTATATGATCTGGAACTGACAAGACAGGTATCCATTCAGATGGCACCGCAGATCCGTCTGGTCCAGAACAACGATACATTGATGACAGAAAAGATCCAGTCCACTCTGGTCAATACCATTCCTTTATGGAAGAACCAGATTGTACTGTCCCTTGGCATCCAGCATTCCAAGGAAGCGATGGAGGCTGAAAGAGAAGTCACCAACATGACCAATGATCTGCTGAAGAAGAATGCGGATACGCTGCATCAGGCAACAGTCGATACTGCCAAGGAATCTGAAAGAGGCATTGTTGATATCGAGACCCTCCAGCATACCAATGAACAGCTGATCTCCACGCTGGATGAAGTCATGCAGATACAGAAGGATGGTCATGAAAAGAGACAGGCCGCAGAACAGGAGCTTGCCCGTATTGAGACACAGCTGACAGACAAGCTGTCAGAGATCAATGATTCAAATAATGCAGTCAAGAAAGCACAGTAAAGAAAGGCTCACTTCAATGAAGTGAGCCTGTTTTCGATTAGTTTGCTTTGTAGGTGACCCATTCACCGTTGCTGTCAGCGATCCATTGATTCTGACCAATCTCATACCAGGTATATCCTTCTCCGGATGCGGTTGCTAATACGGTATAGGAAGCACCCTTTGTGACCTGACCAACGGCATTGCCGGTTGTAGAGGCAGTATCACGGATGTTGATGGTATCTAAAGTGATTGTAACTGTACCTTTGGATGTAGAAGCAGCGGCAGCAGTTGTTGTAGCTGCACTGGATGTTGCAGCAGCAGTTGCTGAAGCAGCTGGTGCTGCGGTTGCAGATGCGGAAGCTGCAGCAGTTGTCTTTTCACTGTAGCCAGGAAGTCCTAATCCAATGGCATTCAAACCTTTATTCAGAACACTTGGCTTTTCAAAATACAGGAAACCAAATGCACCGATCAATACTGCTAACAGTACCAGCAGGATCATTGGCAGAACAGAATGTTTCTTTTCCTGATTCTGCGAAGCAGCTGTTTCAGGTTCATCCTCAACTTCTACTTCTTCAAAGAAGATATTGGAGAAGAAGTTCGGCTTCTTTTCCTTTGCCTGCTTGGCTGGTTCCTTCTTTGCCTGTGGCTTTGGCTGCTGCACAGAAATAGTCTTCGCACCTTCCTGGACAGGAACTGGTTTTGAATTCTCAATCGGCGCAAAGTCTAATGTATCTGCTTCACTTGGTGCTGGTGGGAATGAGACCTTTGCGGTCTGCTGTGTATTTGTATCCGCAATCGGGTCACCGCATACAGGACAGAACTTCTTGCCTGCAGGTACCAGACTGCCGCAGTTCAAACAATAATTTGACATGACTACCTCCTAAAATAACGCTTCCCTATTATAAACTATTTATGCGATGAATAAAGAAGGAATTTGTAATATAATATTGTTACTTTTAAGAAAGGATGTATGACTATGAAATGTAAGAATTGTGGAAATGAAATTCCAGATGATGCGAAATTCTGCGGTTTCTGTGGTACACCAGTAGAAGAAGACAATACAGCAGACAAGACAGCAGCGCCTGCAGAAGAGACTGCCGCACCTGCTTCATCAGAGACAAATGCTCCGGAGAGTGAAACTGTACCTCCTACCGTCGGTTCCCAGATTGAGGATTCTTTAAAGAATACGGCAGCTGGGAAAGCTGTTCTGGGAGAGGATGGCAAGTTAAATAAAGAAGATTTTGCCAGAATGGGCAATGCCGCTAAAGAAAGCGCAAAGAATGCCTATCAATCTGTCCCTTGGGAAGAATTCAAGACCTTCCTGGACATCTTCAAGGATCCCTTCGGTGACCATGCATTAACAATTGTACCGGCTTGTGTTACCGCAGTTGTTACAATCTTAGTGAACTGGCTGGCAGTAGGGAACTTCCTGAACGGCTTGATCATAGCAGCGATTGCCTATGCCGGATTCTTCCTTGTCTTATACGTCAATAAAACAGAAGAGCACTTTGACTTCAAGACAGCCTTCGGCAGAGCTTCTCAGCTGATGACACTTCCTGTCATTGCCATGTTTGTCATGTGTCTGTTCGGCATGTCCATGAAGAGCTCTCTGAATAATACCAGTGCAGCGATGACCAATATGTCGACATATCTGTATACACTGCGTTCCTCGGTGGTGATTGTATTGATCTTCCTGCTGTTTGCGATGGTCATGTATACCATGGGAATGATCGTGGCAGGGAAAAAGATGAACAAGTATCTGCTGGCGGTGATCATTACTGCAGTGTTTGGTTTCTCCTTCTTCTATCTGATCTCTCAGATGCTGAGTTCACTGATTGCAGGATTATGAAAAAACTCTTCGGAGTTTTTTCTTTTATTTTGCTTCTTTCGTGGTAGTATATTTACTCAGAACAGATGAGTAGGTGAGTGGTATGGATGCTTCAGAACGTAAAAAGAAAATGATAGATGCCGCAATGAAAACAGTCGCATTAAAAGGACTGGATTCTTTTTCTGTTGCCCAGGCCGCATCCTATGCAGGCATCAATGAAGCATTGGTATACCGTGACTTTGGCACCAAAGAGAATCTATTAAATGAATGTTTCCTTACAGTAAATAAAGAGATCATGGATCATTTCACATCAGATGTAAATCTGCACTTCAATATTCAAGGAGATGTAGCAGCACAGATGCATGATCATATGGACCGTTTCTATAAAGTATTGGTAGAAGGCGGATATAAGACATTGTTCTATCAACAGTATCGTGATTCTTCCTATAAGATGGATGAAGAGATGAAACAGAAGTTCCAGGAATATGATGTCAAAGGGATCTTTCAGAAGATCATGTCAAAATATCTGATGGATAAAGGATATGTTGATTTCCTCTGTGTCTATCTTATTGATGGTACAGTACTCTTTGCGAAAAGAGTGATCAATGGAGAGATTCCTAATAATGAAGAGTATACAAAAAGGATATGGAATCTCTTGAATTACGGAATGAGGGGATTGTCTCAGGTCAATTCATAGAGCGCTTTGCGCTTGATTCTTGTATAATCTAACTATGACAAAAAGGAAACGGCAGAAAATTGTAAAGGAAACATACATCCTGATTGGGATTGCAGCGGCAGTGATGATCTCAAGTATGCTGTTTGTAAACATCAATCATCAGAAAGTACTGCGGGAACAGTCAACACTGGTCTCTTTTGAATATCCATTCCCAACAAATACATATCAATGGGATGCCTTGAACAGTCAGGATTACCTGATGTCATATGAAGATGATACTTATACATCACAGCAGGGTATTGATGTCTCTGTGCATCAGGGGGATATCGATTGGAAACAAGTAGCGGATGCAGGTATTGATTTTGCGTTTGTACGGGCAGCTTACCGGGGCTATGGTTCTGGTGAGTTCTATGCGGATGACAACTTTGATGCGAATATGCAGGGAGCGGCAGATAATGGTATTGATACAGGCATCTATGTCTTCTCCCAGGCAGTGACAGTAGAAGAAGCTGCCCAGGAAGCAGACTATGCAATTGCATCGGCGAAGAAATACAAGGTTGCGCTGCCGATTGTATTTGATATGGAAGGTACCATTGATGGGGAATCCGGCAGAGTCATGTCCATTACTTCAGAAAAAAGGACACAGATGGCTGTGACCTTTATGAACCGGGTAAAAGCAGCCGGTTATGACACGATGTATTATGGCAGTACAAGTCTATTGGAAAGTTTATTTGATCTGGAATATGTGCAGGAGTATCCATTATGGGTCGCTGAATATGATGCTCCGTATCCAGGTTATCCGTATCAGTTTGACTATTGGCAGTACAGCTGTACAGCAGAGATTCCAGGGATTCCCGGACATACGACAGATATGGACATTCGTTTTGTAAAGAAGGACTAAACTTCTTTCTCACGATAGACAATGCCCTGGTCTTTTACGGCAACACTGCCATGGGAAAGATCTTGAATGATCTGCGGAATATCATCCCGTTCGGTCTCAAAGACAGCGGTCACGGCATCGCTGTACTGCATGTCTGTGATCTCAGTATTGCGGCGCAACCAGCCTTCCAGTGTCCCAGACAGATCATACGGATATGTAATAAAGTATTGATGAAGTGGAATATCTTCCACTTTTTTTGCGGCTTCCAGAACATCTTTGACGGCCCCGGCGTAGGCCCGGATCAATCCGCCAGGACCTAACTTAATACCGCCAAAGTAGCGGACAACACAGACACACACAGAAGAGATGCCGCTGTACTTCAGCGCTTCCAGCATCGGAATTCCCGCAGTCCCGCTTGGCTCCTTGTTGTCACTGGAGTGCTGGATACTGTTGTTTTCTCCGCAGACATACGCAGTACATACATGCGATGCATCCGGATATTCTTTCCAGATGGCATCGATATATGCCCGGCAGGCAGCTTCATCCTGGCATGGTGCAGCACAGGCAATGAACTTTGATTTTTGAATCACCGTCTCTTTTCGACATTCTTCTTTTAATCTCATGGTAAGGCTATTGTATAATAAACAGTAAGGAAAATACTATGGGAAGAATTGCACAGTTAGACAGTCAGACCGCAAATATGATTGCGGCAGGAGAAGTGGTAGAGAGACCGATGGGCGTTGTCAAGGAATTGGTGGAGAACGCAATTGATGCCGGTGCTACCCGGATCCAGATCACAATCGAAGAAGGCGGCTTATCCAAGCTCACCATCATGGATAATGGCTGCGGCATGGATGCGGCAGATGCCCAGATGTGCTTTGAACGTCATGCGACGTCCAAGATCCATCAGGAAAATGATCTGTGGTCCATTCATACATTAGGATTCCGCGGAGAGGCACTGCCTTCCATTGCGGCCGTATCCAAAGTGACATTGAGCACCAGTGACGGGACGGAAGCGACCCGTGTCATTCTTGCGTATGGACAGAAAGAATCCGTATCTCCTTATCCATGCAACCAGGGGACGGAGATCACGGTGGAAGGATTGTTCTATCAGACACCGGCACGCTTGAAGCATATGCGTTCCGCAGCGTATGAATCCTCTTTGATTCAGGATGTCATCTCACGGTTTGCGATGAGCCATCCTGAAATTGCCTTTCATTTTATCAATGACGGCAGAGATGCCTTCCGCACCAGCGGACAGGGAAACTTATTAGAAGTCCTGTTTGCGGTCTATGGCAAAGCAGCTGCTGAGAATGCCATCCCGGTGGAATTCAGTGACTTTGACTATACAGTCAAAGGATATCTGATCAAGCCGGTGATCAGCCGTGCTTCCCGGAGTATGATGCATATTTTTTTAAATGGACGCATGGTGCGTACATATAAGCTGTATCAGAGTGTGCAGGATGCTTATGATGATTTCCTGCCGAAGGGCAGATATCCAATGTGTGTCCTGAGCATTACGATGGATCCGCATCTTTTGGATGTGAATGTACATCCAAGCAAATGGGAAGTCCGTATTTCCAAAGAGACACAGCTGGAACTGCTGGTGAAGGAAGAAGTATACAAGGCATTATGTCAGAGTGAAGAAGCGGTGGAAAAGAAACCGGCCGAACCAAAGACCGAATACTATCAGCCGCTGTCCTTTGATACAGATGAATTGACAACGAAGAAAGAAGAACCAGTCAAAGAAGAACCTGTTCCAGAAGAACCAGAACAGAACAGACCAGAAAAAGAATTTGTCCTGGATGAGAATACAAGAAAAGAAATTGCCCAGGAAGCGGCAGAAGACAATGCGCTGCTGGCTGCTTTACAGGCAAAGGTAGAAGAGAAGTCATCCTACAATGATACCCAGGCAGCACCATTCCCTTTGATGGAAGTCATTGGTCAGTATCAAGATTCACATATTCTTGCCAGCTGTGCCCAGGGCCTTGCGGTCATTGATCAAAAAGCAGCGCAGGCAAGAGTAGAATATGAAAAGCTGCAGAATACATTGAATGACAATCCGGTCATGATGGACCTGCTGGTGCCGGTGACCATTCATGCAGGGGATGATCTGATGCATCGAGTCGATGAAATCAATGATGCGATGAAGGAACTGCATCTATCCTTTGAACCATTCGGCAGAGATACTCTGATGATCCGCAGTGTGCCGGCATGGATGAAAGATCTCAAGCAGGAGGAATTCCTGAGTGATCTCTTAGATGCCTTCGTCAATGAACATGATATTGCCTTTGCGAAGACACAGAAGAAACAGATTGCCCTGCTGGCATCGAAGAACAGTGTCCATGTCCATCAGAAACTGACAAACGAAGAAATGAAGAATATTCTGCTGCAGCTGGCATCCTGCCGGAATCCATGGAACGATCCAAACGGACGCCCGGTTGTCCAGATCATTGAAGAAAGTCAGCTGTTGAAAGGATTCGGCAGATGAAGAAGGTATTGGTCATTGCCGGACCGACGGCATCAGGCAAGACAGCATTCTCAATTCAGATGGCGCATGCCCTGCAGGCAGAGATCATCTCCGGAGATTCTATTCAGGTATACCGCGGCTGTGATATTGGCAGCGGAAAAGTAACACCGGCAGAGATGGATGGCGTCAAGCATGATCTG
>LAHS01001112.1_pt1 | contig 20850 bp, 19 predicted proteins | sample 329651 | NCBI WGS metagenome assembly LAHS01 (sample SAMN03275699, study PRJNA271635) | activated sludge metagenome | isolation source: sample C-1 Sludge from hydrolytic chamber (first chamber) of Anaerobic... | reverse complement strand
TTACCGATAACAACAACCCGCTTCTTGCAAGCGTAACAAACTGCACGACATACGCAAACGGCACAGGCGACTCAAACGGAGCGAACCTCCAGTTGAACCGCATTGCAACGAGCACAAACGCAACACTTAAGAATCTGCTCAGCTATGCGCCGACAGGAACTGCAAGCGACAGCATGGTCGGTTCTCTTACGAACGCCGTCTATTACAACTCAAAGAAATATTATTATGTTTCTTCGACGACGACAATTAATAAGGACAAGGTTGGCACCGTAATCAGCACGCCGAGCTCTTCAATTTTCAAGAGCGTTAGCGCACCTGCAATCGGCTACGACTTCCACACGAACTGGCGCAACAGCGACGGCACGGTGAACACACAGGGATTCCTGATGGCATCGAGCACGAGTCCGTACAGCACAATGGGTGCTAAGTTTGGAACTGCAGCAGGATGCACGATTAAAGCGAATCTGTATCTGAACTGATAGTTAGTACACACAAAAAAACGGGACAGGCAAGATTGGGCTGCAGCCTATGAGAACTAAGTTCTTCATAAGCGGGCAGTTCATCAGCCTGTCCCGTTTTTTTGTGTCACCGGGAACAAATTTCATGAACAAATGAAGTGTATCAGCACGACCTTATTCCAGAATAAGATCAACTGTCTCTGCATTCGCGGCCTTAACAAGATCCTGCGGAGCAATTACAATCTGCTCGCCGCGCATGCCTGCGCTGATGTACAGCTTTTCGTGGGTGAGCGCGCTTGCATCAATGAATGTGCGGAACTGGCGCTTCATGCCTAATGGGCTGCAGCCGCCGCGTATGTAGCCGGTGAGCGCGAGAAGCTCGTCAGGCTTTACGGGATTCACTTCTTTTGCACCGCATGATGCGCGTGCTTTTTTGAGATTTATTTCGTGCTCGGCGCTTTGGCAGAAGACGACTATTTCTTTTGATTCTGTCCGCATGACAATTGTTTTAAAAACTGCAGCCGGATCAATGCCGAGCTTTGCAGCTATTTCTTGTGCGGCGCCGCGCTCAAGCTCGTGTTCGCCGTCGTCGGGGTAAGAAAGTGTTTCGTACGGAATATGCGCGCTTTCGAGGATGCGCATTGCGTTTGTCTTTTTCATGCGCAAAGCATAATGCGCACGCAGTGTAATGTCAATTTGCGTTCGCTGTAATTTTTGTGCGTATCAATTTGACGACCCTATAGCAATTTTATTACATTTGACTAATATAGAAGAATCTAAACGAGGTAGTTTGATTATGATGAAGAAAAAGACTCCGATCGCGCTCCTGTGCGGTTATCTTGGCGCAGGCAAAACGACGCTGCTTAACAATGTGCTTACAAATCAGAAAGGGTACAAAGTTGCGGTAATCGTAAACGATATCGGAGAAGTGAATGTTGATGCGAAGCTGATTGCCGACGGCGCAAAAATCACCGATACGAGCAGCATTGTTCCTCTCACAAACGGATGCATCTGCTGCACGCTTAAAACACAGCTTGCGCAGAATATTGAGAATCTTATTAAGTCAGGTAAATACGATTATATTCTGATTGAGTCGAGCGGTGTGTGCGAACCGATGCCGATTGCAGAGAAACTTCAGACTATCGCCAGCGGCAAAGTTGACAACATTGTCGGCGTCGTCGATGCAGCGCGCCTTATTACTGAGTTCGGCGGCGGAGACAAGCTTCTCGGAAAGAAAGAGGAAGACGATATTGAGTCGCTTCTTGTTCAGCAGATTGAATTCTGCTCTACGCTTGTTATTAATAAGAAGGATCTTGTTACTGAGGAACAGTTTAAAAAAGTGCGCTCAGTAATCAATACTCTTCATCCGAATGTTAAGATTATTGAGACTGATCACGGCAATGTTCCTGTTGAAGAAATTCTGGGAACAGACCGCTTTGACTTTGACAAAGTGTACGAGAGCGCAGGCTGGTGCCAGGAACTTAATAAGGAAGCAGAGGAAAGCGGCGAAGAACATGTTCACAAGGAAGAAGGAAGCGACGAGGACGAGTACGGAATCAGCACAATGATTTACTACCGCAGAAAGCCGTTTGACCGCCAGCTTCTCGACGAATATGCGAATCACTGGCCTAAGAATATAATTCGCTGCAAGGGTCTTATGTGGTTTGCTGATGAGCCTGACATGGCGTGGGTATACGAAACATCAGGCCGTCAGATTCAGGCGGGATATTCCGGTCAGTGGATTGCAGCATGCAAGCCTGCCGAGCAGAAAAAAATTCTTGCGCAGAATCCGCAGATTAAAGCTGATTGGGATCCGGTGATGGGCGACAAAATGATTAAGCTGTGCATCATCGGTCAGAATATAGACAAAGAAAAAATCTGTGCTGAACTGGACAAGTGTCTGGCTAAGTAAAAAGAAAAGGGCTGCATTTTTGAAGTGCAGTCCTTTTTTTTCAGCTGTTTCCTTCGCCCATAAAGTATGTCTTTATCGGCGGGAATCCGTTGAACCCGACGCTTGCATATGTTGACGTATAGGCGCCGGTTGAAAGCCAGTACAGTTTGTCTCCTGATTTTAATCCGGTGGGCAGTTTGTACTTAGCGTCTTCGTACATGATGTCCATGCTGTCGCATGTGGGACCGGCGATAATCACTTCGCCTTCCTTTGCATCTTTTTCGTATCCTTCAACAACGACTGGATATTTGATTGACTCATCGAGTGTCTCAATCAGTCCGTTGAATTTTCCTGCATCGACATACACCCAGCGGTTTAGTGCTGTGTTGTTCTTGCGCGACGTGAGTATTACTTCGCTTGTGAGTATGCCTGAGTCGCCGACGAGAGAGCGTCCCGGCTCAAGAATAATTTCCGGAATCTCATCGCCGAAGTCGTCATGCAGGTAGCGCGTAATTTCGGACGCGTACTCGCTGAGGCTGTTCGTCGGCTCTATGTATGAAGCGGGGAAGCCTCCGCCCATATTTATCATTGTTAGTCTGATGTTTTCTTCTTCTTCGAGCGACGTGAAGAGATATGTTGCTTTTGCGATTGCATCGTTCCACTGTCCGATGTCACGCTGCTGGCTTCCTACATGGAAGCTGATTCCGTATGGCGTGAGTCCCATGTCGCGCGCCTGCACGATGAGGTCATACGCCATGTCGGGATGGCAGCCGAATTTGCGGGAGAGAGGCCAGTCTGCAGTGACTGAGTTTTCGACAAGCAAGCGCACGTATACGCGCGAACCAGGAGCCTGCTCGGCAATGTTTTTAAGATCGTCCTTGCTGTCCGTCGCGAACATCCGAACGCCTTTGTCGTAAAAATACTTTATGTCTTTTGCTTTTTTGATTGTGTTGCCGTAGGAAAGTCTGTCTGGCGAAACACCGAGTCCTAAGATTTGATCGAGTTCGTACCTCGAAGCTATGTCGAAATTGGACCCTAATTCGGCTAGCATTTTTAACACCGGTTCTCCCGGATTCGCCTTCATGGCGTAGTAAATACGTGCGTACGGAAAAGAATCTCGCAGCTTGATGAAATTCCTTTTTACCGTCCGCAGATTGATAACAATGTTTGGTGTTTCAAAGTCTTTTGAAAACTCTTTGAAACGCCTCCATTCTGTGTCAGAAACGTAGTCTTCACGATTGAACATGATCGACCCTTCCTTACCCCTTAAGTGTGACGTACCCGAGTTTTCCAGGTTCGTATTGCTGTGCCGGCTCTGCCGTTTTTTCAGCAATGCGGGGATAATAGCATAAATGAACTTCAGAATAAATAGTTTTCTGCATTCTTTTTAAACTTTTTTTGTCATTTAAATTTGGCTGAATTTTCTCTGTTTATTGAATTTTTGCACGTTATTCAGCATAATGACCCCATGGAAACACGCAATATTTTCGATAACATTTCACCGCTTGATCACCGCTATTCAATTTCTGAAAAAGCCGTTTATGACAAGCTTGCCCAGTACATTTCTGAATCTGCCGACGTGCGCTCATGCGCAAAGGCAGAAGCAGCTCTCATCAAAGCACATCTTTCTGTGCGCGGTCAGCTTACTGACGCAATGGCAAAGAAGCTCGACAAAATCGCTTCTGAAATTGATCCGGAAGAAGTGTACAAGGAAGAGGAAAAAACTCAGCACAATATCCGCGCGCTCGTCAATGTGATGAAGACAAAGGTGCCAAAAGAAGTTGGACCGCTCGTTCACCTTGGAGCTACAAGCGTCGACATTCTCGACACTGCTCTTTCTATGCGCATGCGCGATGTTACTCAGAATGTCGTGCTTCCTGAACTTAAAGAACTTGAAAAAGCGCTCTGTGTGATTGCTGAGCGTGAATGCGCAACTCCGCAGGTTGGCCGCACGCATGGTCAGCATGCAGTTCCGATTACATTCGGATGGTCAATTGCAGAATTTGTTTCCAGACTTGGAAAATCGATTCTCCGCATCGAAGAGCTTTCTAATCAGCTCAAAGGAAAACTTGCAGGTCCTGTTGGCGCATACAACGGACCGAGCATGATCGTTAAGGATCCTGAGGATCTCGAAAAAAGATATCTTGCATACCTCGGTCTTGAGCCGAGCGAATATTCAAACCAGCTCGTTGAGCCGGAATATCTGCTCCGCATGCTTCTTGAATTCAACGTTGCGTTCGGCATCATTGCAAATCTTGCTGATGATCTTCGCAACCTGCAGAGAAGTGAAATCGGCGAAGTGTTTGAATATTTTTCTGCGACGCAGGTTGGTTCTTCAACGATGCCGCAGAAACGCAATCCGTGGAACAGCGAGCACGTAAAATCTTTGTGGAAAGCGATGTGCCCGAGAGTGATTACATTCTATATGGATCAGATTAGCGAACACCAGCGCGACCTTACGAACAGCGCAAGCCAGCGCTTTATTGCTGACTATGTTACCGGCTTTACGATGGCAGTTGCCCGCATGAAGAAAGTGGTGAGCGGTCTCCAGCCCGACAAAGAAAACATGGCGAAGACACTTGCTGCAGCCGGCGGAAAAGTAAAGGGCGGTGTTCTTGCTGAGCCAGCATACATTCTCCTTGGCGAAGCGGGCGTGAACGACGGCCACGAAGTGATCAGGAAGATTACGCTTGAGTGCGAGCAGACAGGCGCGACATTCTTTGAAGTTCTCAAAAAGCATACTGCGGAATATGAAAAGATTACTGCGCAGCTCAAAAAGCTCGGCATCAAAGATGCAGAAACATTCTTTGATAATCCGGCTCGCTACTGCGGACTTGCAGCGGAAAAATCAAAACGACTTGCAAAAAAATATGCAAAGTTGATGGATAAAATGCCGGCTGCAAAAAAATAATTACGCGAAATTATTAAGACAGAAAGCGTACTAAAAAACGCAAATAAACCGCCGCAGGCAGATTGAAAAATGCTTGCGGCGATTTTTTTGCATTATGCTGACTGTTCTAATCTGTAAGAAGTGAAATACATTTTTTGTTGAGAAGTGATTTCATGTTGTTTTCCATTTCTTCCGGCGTCGTTTTTTTTAATTCCGACCATTTGCAAAGTACAGACGTGAATACTGAAACTTTTAAATCAAGAAGATAAGGATTCTTTGCGAGAGCCTTTTCATTGCGTTTCATGCAGTCTTCAATAATTCCTCTGTCCTGGTCTGCAAGAATATGGATTAAGTCGCGGTGCCAGTACCAGTACTGGAAGAAAAATAAAAGCTGATTATTCTGTGTTTTTCTGATTGAAAGATACTGCGTGTAAAAGAATTCGAATATAACGACGAGTATTTCTGAAACATTGTTAAAGTTGCGGTAAAAAGTTGAACGAGAAATGTTGCATTCATTTTTTATGTCAGAAACAGTAACGTCTTTGAGCTGCTTCTTTAACAGGACTTTACGCAGCCCTTTGTAAATTTTTTTCTGACTGTCTGATGCTTTTTTGTTGTCTTTTAATTCGTAGGCGCTTCGCATGTACTAATAGTACGACGGTATGGAACTATTTACAATAAAAATTCTGTGCGGTTTTTGACGCCGCACAGAATAAAATGAATGTTATTTCTTCAAGTCACTCAGTTTTTTCATGTACCGTTCTGCTGTGTATGAGCTTAAGTAGAACGGATAATTTGTTTCGCTTGATGAGCACAAATATTTTACGTCATCACCGGAACCAACTTTTGCTACGGTTACAGAAATATTTTTTGTGCCGGCTTTCATCGTTACTAACGCATTGTGTTTTGCCGGTATTTGCTCGTTGTCTTCTGCCCAGTTTGAAACTTTGAGAGTCGTAAGCTGGGCAACCCATGATGTGATTTTTTCACTGTCAGGTGCTGGCGCTGAGGCTGCTGCGCCTTTTGCGCTTCCAGCTGCAAGAGTCCAGACAGGCTTGTCTCCTGTTGATTTGGAAAGGGTATATGACTCGCTTCCAAGATCAACAGTGACTTCGGAAATATCTGCGGCGTTGCATGTATACACATCTTTGCTGCGCAGCGCATCGAGTGACTTGCCGAACGAGTCGTGCAAAGAGCCTGATGCAAGAAGTGTGTCGGAACTGTTTTCCATGCGGATATAAGTCTGACTTCCTGTTGATGATGCTTTTCCAACAGTGAATGTGCGGATGTTCTTGCCGTCTTTAGAAGCAGTAACGGTAATTTTTGCATCATCGTTAAGTCCGTACTGGTCGTTGACACCGTCTGCAGTGCTGTGAGAGACGACACCAAGCGACTTGATGTGCTGAACGTCTGCGAGAATTGATTCAGCAGTAGAAGTGTCGACAATGTATTTTTTGTCGCCAGCAACCCAGACTCCGTTTTCTTCACTGAGCTTGACGGTGCCGTTAGCTTTTGAAACAAATGTGATTGTGTCAGGTCGTGCGCTCAGTTTGTATTCTTTTACAGGAGAACGATGTGATGTAACAATCTGAACAATATAAATACACGCCAGAACAGCGATGACACCAAGAAGTATTGTTTTTCTCGTTTTCATTTTTTACCATCCTTGTTTTTTGCGGACGATTTCTTCGTATTGATTTCGCGCGTGTCGTTCGGATTGTATGTCATTCTGATACGCTGTCTGCGGGAAACACGAAGTCTCCAAATTAATAATCCGAGAAGTGCGACGATGACGACGAGACCGTACTGGTCAAAATATTTTGCAGCATTCACTGCAGCGCCGTTCGATGTGTTGAGCGTGTTGAGTGAAAGACCTTTTGTTCTCATTGTGCAAAGGTCTGCATTGCCGTTCATATAGTCAATCACGTTGCGGATAAACAGTGCAATCGGCTGCGAGCCGTTTTCGTCAATCAGCTGCGGGCTTGTAATCTGAGAAGAGCCGCTGATGAAAATCTTTCCGCTCTGTACGCTTGAAGAGAGATGGTTGGAAACTGCGACACCTTTGTTAGCGTCTGCTGTATTTGTGCTTTCATCAGACTCCGGCGCTTTGTCGAATGCGCTTGAGAATTTTCCTTCGACAAGAACAGCGAGGTTTTCGCTTGACTCTGTAGACTTGTCTTCCGGCGGCTGCATCATCATCGGGTTGAGATGAATGTTTCTGCTCATGAGCCATGATTTTGGAGATGACTTTGCGAGAATTGTTACTTTCTCATCTTTTGATGCTTGTGCTCCGCCGATATCGAGAGAGCCATTCTGCAGGAAAATAACATAGCCGAGGTTCTTTGTAATCACGCTCTTTTTGTCGAGCAGATTGCGCTGAAGCTGCGGTGCATAGTAAAGCGGAATTTTCCCCTGTCCCTGCGGTGTTGCCTGGTAGCAGTTTTCGTCGAGAACATAATTCGTGCCCGGCTTAATTCCGTATTTAGCGAGAAGTTTTTCAAGACCTGTCTGAATCGGTGTATACGTCGGCTGCTGATAGTACGCCGCCTGTCCCTGCGGAATCTGCTGGTCGAACGGGTCGAGGAACAGAATAAGATTTCCGCCTTTCATAAGGAACTGGTCAATTTTGTAAAGCTCTGAATCTGAGAATGTTTTTTTAGGTCCGTTAATAACGATGCTCGTGAGATTTGCAGGAATATCGTCTTTAGAAAGATCAAGCGGTTTGAATGTGTAGATGTCGCTCACAAGATTGTTAAACCGTGCGGCACCCTGCTGGTCATCATCGAGGCTTGCTTCGTCATGTCCTGTTACATAGCCGATTTCAACTGACTTTGAAACGAGGCTCTGCAAGCTGTCTGCTAGTGAGTCCTCAAGATTGTTAAGACCTGCGATTGCATTCTGTCCAAAAATAGTGCGTGTCATCTGAACAGGCACGAGGCGGAAATTATTTCCGTATTCGAGAACGAGTCCGAGAACGCCGGAGCCTGAACCGAGCTTTGGATCGTTCCAGTTGAGTCCCTGAAGACCGTATTTTGCAACGAGCGCAGAAATTTCTGCCGGAGCCGGATCAACAGTGTTGAATTCAATTCTGTTGTTATTTTTTTTGTTGACTGCAGCGTATGCATTTTTTACAGCACTGTCGAGCTGATCGAAGCCGGCTATATTAAATGCAGAAAGTTTTTCTGTCTTGTAGAGCGTGAGCTGAACTTTTCCGTTAAGACCTGCAAGCGTGCTTGCTGTCGAAATCATCTTGCTGATTGTCGTCGTGATTTTGTATTCGAGACCGTCGCTTGTTGTAAGTCCGTCAAGTTTTTCAATGCGGTCGGCATACGTAATGACGATTCCCATCCACGCCTGTTTGAATCCGACTTCGTTGTTTTTCAGCTCCTGAATTTGAATCTGCTGGAGATTATATTCTCCTGCGAGCTTCGCGTTTTCTTCTTTGTTCATGTCGAAGAATTCGTAGCTGAAGTTTTTGTTAGCCTTTCCTTTATACTCGACAAGAATGTCGTGCACGTACTGGTCGACACTGTTGTACGGTGCCGGAAGGTTTGGACTGAAGAATACTTTTATCGAAAGCGGCTCTTCAAGTGTCTTAACAACTTGAACGCTCGCCGGAGAAAGTGAATATGATTTTGGACCTGTGAGATCGCAGCGTAAGAATGCGTGCGAAGCGACGAGGTTTGCAAGCACGAGAGCGATGACAAAAAGCACAAAGTCGCTTGCTGAACTGTTGAGCCAATTTAAAAACTTTTTCATGTCTTGTTAACTCCTGTCGCTGTTGAGTGTCTGCACAGAAAGTGCAAAGAACAGCGCGGTGAGAGAAATGAAGTAGAGCAGATCGCGCGTGTCGATGATGCCGCGCGAAATGGAATCAAAATGATCTGTCGCCGAGAAGAACGAAAGCACGCTGACAATCGGTGCCGGAAGAAATACGAGGAAGTTTCCGAGTACTGCGAGCAGAATGCAGATTGCGAATGCGATGAAGAATGCGATGATCTGATTTTTTGTTACGCTGGAAGCGAATAGTCCGATTGCGCTGAATGAGGCAATCAGAAACAGTGCGCCGAGATATCCGCCCACAATCGGACCTGCGTCCGGTGTGCCGAAGATGCAGCATGTAATCACATAAAACAGTGACGGCACGAGCATTGCAGCGCTTGAGATGAATGCCGCGCAGAATTTTCCGCAGACGACATCAAACGGTGTAACGGGGAGCGTTAACAATGTTTCAATGCTGCCGCTTCTTTTTTCTTCAGAGAACAGACGCATTGTAAGCGCCGGCACGAAGAACGAAAGTGTTATCGGAAGCATCGAGAAAAAGTTTCTGAGTTCAGCGCGGTTCGCAAGAAAGAACGTGTTGAAAAACAGAAATCCTGAAAAAATGAGGAACAGTCCGGTAACGATATACGCAATCGGGCTTGTAAAATATGAAACGATTTCGCGGCGCATAATCACGATTGCCGCAGATTGTTTTTTCTGTGAAGAATTCATTTTGCAGAATCTCCTTGTCCGGCTTCTGCCGTGCTTGAATCGGAGTCACCGGTTGTAAGTGTATGGAACACGTCTTCAAGACTGTTGCGTCTGATAGACATTTCGTAAAGAGTCCATCCTTTTTGTGCGACGAGCTTGAACAGTGCCGGGCGTATTTCTGCGTCGCCGGAAGCTGCCACAAGCAGAGATGCTGATTTTGACTCACCGGTAAGAGCGTCTCCTTCTGTGTGTGTGCATGACGCAATGCCAGGAAGTGAAACAGCTGCCTGTGTGAGTTCTTCATCGGTGCATCCGCCTGCCTGAATATAAACGCTTGCACTGTGTCCGTAGCGCTCGCGGAGTTCACCTGTCGGGCTGTCTGCAACGAGTCTGCCTTTTGAAATGATGATAACGCGTCCGCATATCATTTCGACTTCACCAAGAATGTGAGTAGATATGATGACAGTGCGGGTCTTTCCTATTTCCTTAATAAGAGCGCGTACTTCGCCGATCTGGTTTGGGTCGAGTCCGCTCGTTGGTTCATCGAGAATGAGAATCTCAGGGTCGTTCATAAGCGCATGGGCGAGACCGACGCGCTGACGGTATCCGCGGCTCAGCTCGCTGATGTTTTTGTGCATCACTTCTTTGAGTCCGCAGATGTCGCAAAGGTGCGGAACTTTTTCATCTGCATCAACGCCCTGTACGGCTGCCACATAGCGCAGATAGTCGTCGACAATCATGTCGCTGTAAAGAGGCGCAGCTTCCGGCATGTAGCCGATTTTTCTTTTAGCCTCAACGGGGTGTGTTGCAATGTCTTCTCCGTCTACAGTAATTGTGCCGGATGAAGGCGCAAGAAATCCGGTGATCATACGCATCGTCGTTGTTTTTCCGGCGCCGTTCGGTCCGAGAAGACCGACAATCTGGCCAGTTGGAATAGAAAAACTGATGTCGTCGACCGCACGGAACGTCCCGAACTGACGGGAAACGTGCGAAACTTCTATCATACTTCCTCCAAAATTTTTGTGATTTGATAACAATCAAAAATCAATGTTTATCTATTATATAAACACCTTTTGTCTGCTTCAAGTAACAAGAATTTTACAAGAGAAATTTCAGAAATAAATAATTTTACCGGGTGAAAGATTTTACGCTGTTCATCAGTTCCTGACCGTAGACTTCAGAGAATTTATCGAAAACTTTTTTTGAGCTGGCTGCGAATTCTGCCACATCGGGCTGCGTAATAGTCATGCCTTCTGCTTTCAATTTTGCAACGAGCGTTTCTGTCTGTTCTTTTACTATTTTTCTGTCTGCAGCCTGTGATTTTAGAGCTGCATCTTTAATTGCTTTTTTTAAAGAAGCGCTTAATGTATCCCATAGATCTTTTCTGATGACGAGAGGCATTGCATCATAGCTGTGGTTTGTTACAGCGAGATATTTTTGTACTGTATAAAGTTTATTGTTATAAATCACAGGAATAGGATTTTCTTCTCCGTCGAAACGTCCTGCTTTTAATGCGTCTATTAGCTCGCCGAAATCAAGCGTTTCAGGATTTGCACCGAGTGCTGACATTGTTTCAATAACTATCTGGTTCGGGGGTGTTCTGATTTTGAGACCTTGCATGTCTGCGACTTTTGTTATCGGTTTGTTCGTTGTCGTAATGCACCGGAATCCATTGTCATAATAGGCGAGGACGACAATGTTCGATACTTCAAGCTCCTTGTTAATTTTTCGGACAATGCTGCTATCAATAAAATTCCACGCAGTTATAAAATCTGTAAACAAAAAAGGAAGCGCAGAAATACCGAAGTCTGTTGAGTAGGCTGCAAAATTTCCGGCGCTTGAAACGGTCATATCAATATTGCCGTTGATGACACCTTCAATCAGCTGTGTGTCGCTGCCAAGTTTTCCGTTGTCATAAATATCAATGATAATTTTACCTTTTGAGTTTTTTTCAACTTCATTTTTAAAAAGAAGACATGCTGCGCCGCGGGGATCCTGAGAGTTTGTTGAATAGCCGAGTTTTATAATGGTTTGAGAAATGGCTGAAGAAATAAAAATAAAACTCATGAAAAATAACGCACTTATTTTCATATAAGCTCCTGTAAGCACACTGTTCAAGTAAATAAAGCCTATTTATAGTATACTATACGCAGATTCCTTTTGCAAAAATTTTATCCTAGAATAAGGATTGCTGAAAGTGTATAGTTGGAATATGGAAGATAATAACGAACAGAAAAAAATTGCCGTGCTGATTGACGCCGACAATACTCAATATTCTAAACTTGGTTCAATACTGCAGGAAGTCGCAGTTCACGGAAGAATTATTACGAAGCGTGCATATGGAGACTTCTCATCGGATACACTCAAAAAGTGGAAGAACTCGCTGAACGAAAATGCAATTCTTCCGGTGCAGCAGTTCAGCTATACTGTTGGAAAAAATTCTTCTGATTCCGCGCTTATCATCGATGCGATGGATTTGCTCTATACAGAAAAATATGATGCATTCGTTCTCGTTTCAAGCGACAGCGATTTTACAAAATTAGCAAGCCGACTGCGTGAGTCGCAGATGTTTGTGTACGGTGTAGGGCGTAAGCAGACTCCTGCGTCATTTGTCAATGCATGTGACGATTTTATCTTTATCGAGAATTTGAACGAAGATGGTGAGGCTGCCACAGACGAACAGGTTGAGGAAGTCGAGCAGAAGCACCGCCGCATTTTTAGAAAAGCAGCACCGTCAGGCGGAACAGCCGCAGCGGGTGCTTCTTCAAAAGGAAGTGCACTTTCAGCAAACAATGAGCAGTCTGCATCAGCAGGAAAGAATGCAAACGGCGAGACGATGACAGACAGACAGTTCCGCCAGATTTACAAACTGCTTACGAATGCATACGAAAAATATGTTGACGACTCAGGCTGGGCGGATGTGAGCAAGGCCGGGCAGCTCTTTAAACGGCAGAACCCTGGCTTTGATACGCGCGACTTTGGATTCAGAAAACTTGGTGATTTGATTGAATATCTTGATGACGATTTTGATTTAAACAGAGTGCCTGCTGCAAACGGACGCGGAACAACAATCTTATACAGACCGAAGTTTAAATAATTCCAACTTCGTAGTCGAGTACGCGCCGCCATGCTTCGTAGTCACTCATTCGTTTTTCGATGAATGAATAAAACTGTGCGTCGTGATGAATGTAAAGAAAGTGCGTGAGTTCATGGAGAACAACGTAGTCGATGCACTGCTGCGGTGCGCGGAACAATGCCCAGTTGAGCGTAACGACATCATTCTGCCTGTTGCATGATCCCCACAGCGACTTCATTGCCCGTCCTTTTAATTCGGGAAACGGAATCTGCGCAGGCGCGAACAGCAAAAACATTCGTTCAAGCGACTCTTTGTAATTTTCCATCGCTGCATGTTTCCATTTTTCGCTGTAAACGGGATATGAGTCTGCAAATGAAAATCCTGCTTTCATCGCTGCGCTGTCTTCTCTGAGTGTATGCGCTTGCACAGATTTGCTTTTATACGATTCAAGCGCTTTTTCAATCCACTGTTTTTTTGAATTTGCAAATGACTCTGCTTCAGTCCTGCTCGTAAACCATGGAATAGTCATCGTCACTTTTTCTGCATTCTCAACATGAATGCGCATTGTTCTTTGACGCCTTCGTGTAACCGCGATAGAAATTGCCGGGTCAGAAATGGTGATGATGTATGTTTGTATTGTTAATTGCGGCAAAATAATTATTTTGAAAAAATCGCGCCGAATGCGCCGAACGCGCCGTAGCTTGCAGCGAGCATGATTGCACCTGCAATAACAACACCGGCGAGTACAGCCGCAATTGTCTTTTTGGCATCCATGTCGAGAAGACTTGCTGCTAATGTCCCTGTCCATGCGCCAGTTCCAGGAAGTGGAACGCCGACGAACAGCATGAGTGCGATGAATAAACCGCGACCTGCTTTTTCCTGCAGCTTTACGCCGGCTTTCGTTCCTTTATCGAGAAAGAAAGAACACGGGCGTCCAATTACTTTTTTATCGCTTCCCCATTCAAGAAATTTTCGTGCAAACAGATAGATAAACGGAACAGGCACCATGTTTCCAATGATGCTTACAATATATGAAGGAATTAATGGAAGTCCGAAACCGACTGCGACAGGAATCGCGCCGCGAAGTTCAATAAGCGGAACCATGGAAATAAAAAAAACAATAAGATAATGTGCGAACATAATAGAGAGATTATAGCGGAACAAAAGGTGATTGAATAGTAAGCATAACTATTTTGTGTTAGGAATTCGTTAAAAGAGAATATGTCTGTCCTGTGGCTAATAAAACTATGCTTGTTCTGTAAAAGAAGTTTCCATCATCGTTTCGTCAAAGTTTTCCGGTTTCCCAGTCCAGCCAATTTTGCCGTCTTTCATCATAATAATTGTGTCGGCAACTGATTTTGCTTCTGTGATATCGTGCGTGACCCAAATGCCTGTAAATCCGATTTCTTTCTGAAGCGAGCGGATGTCTGACGCAAGTTTTTTCCTGAGCGGCGAGTCGAGTGCAGAAAGAGGTTCATCAAAAAGCACGAGCTTTGGATGAACGATGAGTGTCCGCGCAAGAGAGACACGCTGCGCTTCTCCGCCGGAAAGTGTCTGCGGCCAGCGGCTGCCGAATCCTGCAAGATTGAATCTTTCGAGATATGACTCAGCCTGTTCTCTGCTTTCTTTTTTACTCATGCCGCTGCTGCGAAGTCCGTATGCAACATTGTCTGCTACACTCATGTGCGCAAACAGCGCATGATTCTGGAATACCATGCCGACTCCTCGCTGTGCGGGCGGAAGATGTGTTATGTCTGTGCCGTCGAGCATTATGCGCTGCGCTTCGCAGTTTGTTTCCAATCCTGCGATGAGACGAAGCACTGTAGATTTACCGCTGCCGCTCGGTCCGACGATTGTTGTCATTGTTCCGCGCTCTGCTGTAAAAGAAACGTCGACATAGACGGAACCCCAGTCGCGGATAAGATTCTGTGCGGAGAAGTATGTAGTTGTTTTTCCTTCGTTGAAAGGTGAAAGTGTGCTGTCAGTTTTCTGCTGAGTCATTATTTTTTCTCCTTGAGCGCATTTGCTCCGGCAAATATAAGCGCGCACAAAATTCCGAGTATAAGACCTGACGCGCATGCTTCGTGGAACCTGTATGCACCCGCGAGCCTGTATGTAAATAGTGCAAGTGTGTCGAACTTTGGAATTGCCATAACGAGCGGAAGTGTTGTGTCTCCGACGCTTATTGCAAAGCAAAAACCGAAGGCGCTTAAAACACCGCGCGATGTAACAGGTATGTATATTCTATTAATAATTGTTAATTTCTTTTTTGAGAGAAGACGCGCTGCATCGATTGTATCCTGGTCTATTTTAGAAAGCGGGGCATACAGCTGTCGGAATGCAATCGGCCATGTAAGCGCAGACTGTGCGATGATAAGCAGAAGCGGTGTGCCGCGGCGGATAAGAAGCGTAAGCACAAATCCTGTTACCACAGAAGACAGCGCCATCGGAATCATCGGTATGACGCGGAACAAAAGTTTTGCTTCGCGCTTTGCGCTTGAGCGGAGAAATACGGCGTACATGAATCCCAGAAATACAGAAAAAATTCCTGTCGCCGCAGAAACAAAGAATGTCGTGCGCAGTGCGGGTATAAAGCCTCTCATTGTGCAGAGCTTTGCGAATGCAGAATGTGTAAGCGCGTTGAATACAATGCCTGCAAGCGGTGCAAGAAAAAAAAGTGCGATCAGAATAAAAAGAATAAGGGCAAAAGTAAATTCCTTTGCTCCGTGAATATGCGTGCGCTCATTTTCGTCTCCGGTAAATGAAATGCCTGTCGCTTTCTGCGAGCGCTGTTCGAGCGCACAGTACCCGGTAACACAGAGACATGCGGTAATTGTTTCGATTACCGAAAGAATGCCCGCAGTTTTAAAGTCGAGCGATGAGCGCGCTGCCTGATATATTTCAACTTCAAGTGTTGAGCATCCTATGCTGCCGAACAGAAGCACAATCATAAATGAAAAAAAACAATAGAGAAAAACTGGTATGCATGCAGAGATAAGTGCAGGCGCAAGCTGAAAAATTGTTATCGTTCTGAATATGCGGCTTTCGGAAGCACCTAACAAGCGGGCGCTGTCTGCTTCATCGCACGGAAGCTGCGCCCATGCGTCGCTCACTGTCTGCATGACGAGCGGAAAGTTGTAGAATCCCTGTGCAATAATGATTCCTGCAAACGAATATAAAAAGGTGAGCGGAGGAGCATCGAGCTTGAACAGAGACATAATCATTTTGTTAAGAGGACCGTTCATGCCGAAAAATGCGACGTAGCCGAGCGCAACGATAAGCGCTGGAATGCAGAGCGGAATAGATGCGAGTGACGAAAGAAATCGTCTGCCGGGAAAAGACCGCCGTGCCGTCCAGAATGCGGCAGGCAGTCCTATAAGAACAGCAACGATTGTAGAGGCAAGTGCCTGAACAATCGTGAAAATCGTAAGATTAATAATATGCGCGGCAGACGGCATCCTATTTTCCGAGTACAGCCATGATTTGATTCAAATCATCTGAAACTTTCTGCGGATCAGCACTCACTGTTTTTTTAGGAATGAACGCAGCTTGTTTGTAGCTGTCAGGCAGGACGACATTCTTGTTAACAGGATACATCCACTGTGTGAGAGGAAGATCGTTCTGTGCTTCTTCGCTGATAAAGAAGTCCATGAATTTTTTAGCGCCGGCTTCGTTCGGTGCTCCTTTCAGAATACCTGCGCCTTCTACCTGCATCGGGTGACCTTCATCAAACAGAAGCGCCTGATAGCGGTTTGTCTTGTCATATTCAACATGGTATGCAGGGCTCGTCGTGTAGCTGATTACAAGAGGAGCTTCTCCGGAAGTGAAGAGACCGTATCCTGCGCTCCAGCCTGGAGCCATTGTCAGAATATTCGGTGCGAGTGCTTTCCAGTAATCGACGACTTTGTCTCCGAACAGTGCGACAGTCCATGTTGCAAATCCAAGTCCTGGTGTGCTTGTGCGCGGATCCATCAGAATAATTTTTTTTGCATATACAGGATTTGTCAGATCTTCGAGGCTTTTCGGCGCCGGTACTTTGGACTGTGTATCGTAGATGAGCGCAAAGTGGCTGTAGTCATACGGCGTAAGCTCCCAGTCTTTGCCGAGAGCATCGTGAAGTTCTGCGGGAATCACATCGTCAGCGCCTTCCGGTTTGTATGACACAAGAATTTTTGCGTCGCGCGCTTTCTGCGCGGTGTTGTTGTCGAGACCGATGACGAGGTCTGCCTGCACGTTGTCTTTTTCAAGAACAGCGCGGCTCAGAATCTGTACGCCGTCGCCGCAGTCTGTGAATGTTACTTTGAGTCCTGTTTTTGCTTCGAACTGTTTTGCGAGTTCTGCGGCGGGACCCCATTCGCCTGCGAAACTGTCATATGTGTATACGACGACTTCCTTCATGCGCGGGTCATTCGGATTCAATGCTGTTTTTTTAGAGCAGCTGCCAAGTGTAAAAAGAGAAGCAAGAAAAAGAAAAGTGAAAATATGATTTTTGTTCATACCTTCCTCCGCCGGTATTATCCGGATCAGGTTGGAGCTCCATGCGGAACTCTGCGGGTGTAATCTCAGCGTGCCATTTTCACAGCAGCGCACCCCGGTTATGCGTACAGTATAGTTATTATGAATATAAAATCAAGACAACTGTATTTTCTGCCGACAATTTTTAAGGAATGCTGTATACTTGCGGCGGTAATGCGCTGTGCATTCCGGAGGACTTCGCTATGAAAAAACTTTGCATCGTATGTGCTGCGCTTCTTTTGTCGTCAGTATCGCTGTTTGCTGCGGAACGCAGACCTGTGGGATACGAATTCGGCATCGGCTCCGGTTTTATTTTTTACGGTTCCGACGATGTCCGCGACGAAAACAGCAGCTTTGATGCCTCGAATCAGATTATTCTCGCCACAAATGCATCTGCTCTTTTTCCGCTTGCAGATTCTGTTTTTTTTGCTGCCGGTGCTGACTCAACATTTGACTTCCGATGGCGCGGCGGCGACCATCTGAACCGTTGGGATTACGCCGGTCTTGTCGGCTTCCGCGTCTATCCGGGATTAGCCGGACTTATCTGCTCTGTTGAATATGCGCTCGGGCGCCGCACAGATTTTACAAACTTTGACGACAAGGATGAAGTTGTTGACAGCACATCGTGGGGCAACGGATTCAAACTCGGCGTTTCATACGACTTTACCGGCGGCACCGGAACCTTTGCTCCAATACTCGGTGCATCGTGGCGACACATGCCGCGCGGCGGATATTCTGATGACGCGCTTGTGATTTTCTTCAAGGTCTCCGGAAAGTGAAAACAATTTTTCTTGTCGGAGTCAACTCAAAATTCAATCATGTTAATTTAGCAATCCGCTCGATAGAGTCGTATGTCCGTATTCATGCGCACGCGCGCTTTGAACTGCTCACCGGCAATTTCACAATAAACCAGCCGGTGCTTCAGATACTCCGCGGCATTGCGCTTTCAAAACCTGATGTTGTTTTATTTTCTGTTTATATCTGGAACAGCGAAATTGTTTTTAAACTGATTCCTGAACTCCGCAAAATTCTTCCTCATGCGCTTATCGGCGCGGGCGGACCTGAAGTGTCGTATGAGCCGGGCAGCATTCTCGGCCGCGTTCCAGCACTAGACTTTATTATGGCGGGAGAAGGCGAGCAGACCGTTACTGATGTGTGCGAATCTGTCGCGGAAAGCGAATCAGTTTCCGACTCAAGCTCTGCTGAAAAATATGATGCGCGCTGTGTTTCCGCGGTGTCGTCTATTCCCGGCGTCTGGACGCGCGGCGCAGATGGCGTTCCTGTATTTGCGGGGCCTCGTCCTCTTTTTAAAACGCTCGACGAACTCCCGTTCCCTTATGATGACGGATGCGGAAATCTTGTTAATGGCGTCGACGCAAAAAATTCAATTATTTATTACGAATCGTCGCGGGGATGTCCGTTCAGCTGTTCATACTGTCTTTCAAGTGTAGATAAGTCTGTCCGTTTTTCTTCGCTTGAGCGCGTCTATAAAGACCTTCGTTTTTTCCTCAATCATAAAGTGACTCTTGTTAAGTTTGTTGACCGTACATATAACCTCAACGAAGACCGTTACATTGCCATCTGGAATTTTATTATGGCGAACTGGAACGGATTAACAACATTTCATTTTGAAATTGCAGCGCAGCAGCTTTCTGACAAAGCACTTGATGCTATAAAAAATGTTCCTGCGGGAATGATGCAGTTTGAAATCGGCATTCAGAGTACGAATCCGCCGACGCTTGAACAAGTAGGGCGCAAGGCGGACATGGAGCGCATTTCGCTTGTCCTCTCGCGTATTCCTAAAACGATACATGTGCATCTCGATTTGATTGCGGGGCTTCCGTTTGAAACTCCTGTTGAGTTTGAGCGCTCGTTCAACTACACGATTGCGCGCCGGCCGCAGATGCTTCAGTTCGGCTTCCTGAAAATTCTGAGCGGCACGGCGATGGAAACGTATGCGCAGAAAACGACGGGGTACGAATGGCTTACCGTTCCCCCCTACGAAGTGCTTGTCAGTCCGTGGGTTACCTACGAGCAGATGCAGCACTACAAAGATATAGAAGAAGTGCTCGATATTTACTACAATAATCAGAACAATCTGGCTCTTATGTCGTATCTTTCCGGCAGAGCTGATGAACACGCATTCGGTAAATCATCTTCCGGTTCGCTGCTCAATATGTACGAGCTGTTTGAAGACATCGCTCTCTATTATGCGCAGCACGGTCTTGCCGGTCTTCCCCATAAAACGTCAGATCAGTTCAAGTACCTGTTTGAATTCATTGAATCGGTACGGACAAAAAGTTTTATCTGCACATGCGGACTTTCATCATTCGGTGAAAAAGATTTCGTTGTTTTGTATGAACTGCTTCGGTTTGATTTTATCAGGCGCGAAAAACCCGGCACGTTTCCTGATTGGTACAAGCGCCGGTATGACAAGAATGCGCATCGCGAGGCGCTCGAAAAATTCGGCGGACTCGGAACAGATGCAGTTTGTCATCATTCGACGCGCGATGCATTTACCTTTTCATCGTACGAAGTTTTTGCCGTCAATCCGCTTTGTGCGGAGCCAGTGTGCGACGGCGTTTCGTATCCGGTTCTGTTTTTGTACGAAGGACATCAGAGCGGTGCGTCTTCAAAAACAGAGTTGCGTTCCCGCGATACTGAGTGTATTCTATTAGATACATATAAAAATGAACCTCTTCCGGAGGAAGACAGATGCAAATAGTGACTGAAGGTGCAATGCCGCTTATTCCAGAAACTGCAGAGCAGGACAGTTCACCGGCAGATATTGGGCTTGCCGTGGATATTGGAACAACAACGATTGCAGCTTCTGCATATTTAAGATCAACACGCCAGCGTCTTGCCGTTGCGGCTGCGCAGAATCAGCAGGTGCGGTACGGCTATGATGTAATCCACCGCGTTTCCTATGCGATGCGCCCGCCGCTTGCCGGCTCAACAACTGTTATGGCCGATAGCGGTGCAGTCGTTCTTCACAATACAGTTATCTCTCAGCTCGAAAAAATGTTCACGCAGGTTCTTGCTGCGTCAGCTTCAAGTCTGCCACGCGGAGTTCGTCCGCTTGTTTCTTCAATCGTAATTACGGGCAATACAACAATGCTCAGCCTCGCAGTCGGTGTCCCTGTAAACGGACTTGCAGCTGCACCTTTTACGCCTGCATCTCTTTTCGGTATGGATACGACATGGGGCGCTCTCCGCAGCGGAACAGTAGTACCTGGAAGCGGCAGAGCGGATATGTCTTCTCCCGAGCAGCTCCAGCTTTTTCAGTCGAGCGCTATTTCTGAGGACACTCCTGTTTACGTTCCGCCGTGCATCGGTGCTTTTATCGGTGCCGATACTGTGTGCGCAATGCTCGACGCAGGTTTTCCTGTTCCGGGCAGTTCTCTTGAGCGCGACGATCTTCTCCCCGATGAATCTCCTCTTACAGCGCCTCTTCTTCTTGCTGATATCGGCACGAACTGTGAGCTTGCGCTTTATATGCCTGCTGTCGAAGGACAGAATTCTCGTCTTGTCTGTACCGCAGCTGCGG
>LAHS01003524.1_pt1 | contig 20893 bp, 20 predicted proteins | sample 329651 | NCBI WGS metagenome assembly LAHS01 (sample SAMN03275699, study PRJNA271635) | activated sludge metagenome | isolation source: sample C-1 Sludge from hydrolytic chamber (first chamber) of Anaerobic... | reverse complement strand
ATTATCAAGAGAATGCTCGAAGTTGACCACAGCCAGATGTTGTATTACTCGCTTTCGCTCAGTGAAAAAGGCATTATGAGCGGTTTGTTCGTAGAAAAAGATCATGCCGATGTTGTGTGGTGGCGCACAGATTCTCTTATAGCTGCGTTCCATAAGCAGTAACGGGGGAATGTCCTCATGGATTTTAAAGATATAGACGAAGGACATCCTGAAGGCGAGGAGCCGCTTCATTTTTATTACAACAGAGAGGAGCGTATAGCGAATGCTCCCAAAGTTGTACAGGATTACTACAAGGGAAAGCTTCTTAAGAAGACTGGCTTTTTCAGAGTGCTTGTTTCTACGCGCGGCAACCGGATTATGCTTATTACGATGCTGTTCTGCTTCGCAATTGTCATTTTTTTTGGTTTTTTTGGAAAGAAAGCAAACGAAGCAAATGTCGCCGGTGTTCCTGTTTCATTGTCGGCATTCAGCTTTGAGGATACGGTGTATGTGAGTGTAAGAATGCAGGAGCCCCATAAAAAAGGTTCTGCTCAAAAAATTCCCGCTTCACCGGTTGCAGTTCAGGTAAAAACGCTTGATGCTGACAAGCAGATATTGGGCAGTTCCGCTATAAATGGAAGATACAGCGGACATGAGCTCTATCTGCGGACAACATTTCGTGATTATGATATACTTTCCGTGCAGGCTGATGTCAGCTTTGCCGGTAAAAAGGAAACGCTTTCGGCAAAAGTGGAGCATCATTAAGCCGGAATCATTCTATAAAAAATACGTTCAAAGAGGATAGCACGTATGCTTCAGTTTTATTTTCTTTCGGTACTTCTTAATGTGGTGACCGGACTTATTCTTGTTTATGCGACAGACTTCAACAAAGTTGGCAGCGACGGTGCTGTGAATACTGCTTCTGCAGATTCTCCCGCAGGTACAGATGATGCGGGCACTCCTTCTGATTCTGCAGAGGGGTCAACTGAATCAAACAAAGAATCAAAAGCTGCGCGGATTGGCAAGATGATAAGCTCAAATGCTTTTTTTGATGATCTGACTTTCCGCCTTGTGATCGGCATTCTTACAGGTCTTGTCGGCATCATGAAACTTATTTCCGTGGTGCAGAATGACGTTCCTGTCATCGGCGACCTTCTTCCTGCACTTGCAGGCATTGCCGGTTCAATCTGCATGCTTCTTGAATACTGGAAGCAGCGCTCTGAGGGCAGACGCATCGTTCCTGATGCAATTGTTCATCTTTTTGAAAACGGACGCAAATATATCGGCGTGTTCTGCATCGTTGCGGGGCTGCTTCACTTTGTGTTCCCGAAAGTGTTGTTTCTGTAACAGATCGCAGAGAGGAATATAAAATGGTGCGTCATTCAATAGCCTGCATTTCATTTATTGAAAGAAAAGTTCTTATCGCTCACCGCAATCCTGTTGGCCAGATGGGCGGACGCTGGGAATTTCCCGGCGGCAAGGTTGAGACAGGTGAAACTGACGAGCAGGCAGTTGTGCGTGAATTCAGGGAAGAGTTCGGTGTTGACGTAAAAGTCGGTGAACAGATTGCGTCTGCAACATTCAAACACAACGGCGAAGAATTTACACTTCATGCTTATGCTGTCACCGTTCCTCATGACGGCTCAAAGACAAAATATGTTCTTACTGAGCATACTGAATACCGCTGGGCGGAAATTGCGGAAATACCCGGACTTTCGTTTGTCGATTCAGATATGCTGATTTATCCGCAGGTGCTGAAGTATTTTGCGTCTCATGTTCCTGATGCCGCAGAATCGGGCGGTAAAAAAGATGGGAATGGTGAAAAATAAATGAAACGTTTTACGATGAACGCTGCAGAAAAAATATGCTGCGGGGCACTTCTTGTTATTTCTCTCGTCTGTTTTTCCAGCTGCAGCCGGAAAAATAAGCCTGTCGAATTTGATAACTCAGACCCGCTTGCGCTTGAGCCTGATGTTCAGTGGGCTGTTGTTCACGATCCCTATGCTGCGTTCAGAAAAGATACTGCGTATGATTCCGAAGTTACGGGTCATTGCCGCCGTGCAGATATTCTGCGCGTTGCAGGCATGCGGACAATTCCAGGCGATACAAAAACAAAAGCAGAAGTGTGGTATGCGTTTGATGACGGCTGGCTTCCCGAAAGCTGCGTAGATATTTATTCAAATAAGTTCAAGGCAAAAACTGCCGCGAATGCGCTCGGAAAATAAAAAAGGACGTGATTCTGAATATTGATTCCGAATCGCGTCCTTTTGTTTTACTGCAAAAAATTAATTATTTTTTCTCAGAAATAATTTTTTCTGCAGCCTGTTCTGCTGTTAATCCTGCAAACTGTTCTCTCGTTGCAAGCTTTTTGAGCGTGAGCGTTCCTGCTTTCGCTTCTTCCGGTGTAATCAGAATTCCCCACGGCACACATTTTGCGTCGGTCACTTTGTACTGTGCGCCGATTTTAACTGCATCGGGGAATACTTCAACAGCAATTCCTTTTGCGCGGAGCTGGGAAGCGATTCCCTGATAATGAATTGAAAGCGATTTGTCGAGACAGTAGATTTCTGCGTCGAGGTAGCTTCCTTTGTTCTGTGTTTTTCCGAGCTGTTCGAGTCCGGCAATAAGGCGGTCAAGACCGATGCTCGCGCCGACTCCCGGAACCTTGTTTTTCATATAGAGACCCGCGAGATTGTCGTACCGTCCGCCAGAGCAGACCGAACCGATAGACGGCAGATCATTGAGGAATGTTTCATAGACAATGCCTGTGTAGTAATCGAGTCCGCGTGTAATGGACGGATCAAGCACGTATGTTGCTTCAATGCCAGCAGCTTTCATCATTTCGCGGAGGTCGCGCATGCGCTGTGTGTCTTCTGCAGGACCGCCTGCCATTTTTTCGATGAGCGCGAGCGTGCCGTCAAAATCAGAGCCGCCTGCAATGTAAGAAAGAATTTCTTTTGCGCAGTCAGCTGAACCTGTTACTTCAGAAAGTTCTTTTGTAACTTCTTCTTCGCCGACTTTTGCAAGTTTGTCGACAATGCGAAGAATGTCTTCACTCTTTTCGCTCTGTCCGATTTTTGCGAGGAAGCGGTTGAATATGCCGCGGTGATTAACGCGGATTGTAACATTGCTTACGCCGATTGCTGCGAGAGCAGTGCGCATCACATTGAGAATCTCAAAGTCTGCTGCGGCGGAATCAGAGCCGACGGTGTCTATGTCGCACTGAATGAATTCGCGGTACCGTCCTGCCTGAGGTTTTTCGCCTCGCCATACTTTTGCAATGTGATACCGTTTGAACGGAAAGTAAAGTTCTGATTCATGCTCAGCAGTAAAGCGCGCGAACGGAACGGTGAGGTCAAAGCGAAGCGCAACGTCGCGTCCGCCATTGTCCTCAAAACGGAACACTTGTTTTTCTGTTTCGCCGTTGCTTTTGCGAAGAAGTATTTCTGTGTATTCGAGTACCGGTGTGTCGATAGGAACAAAACCGAATGAACGGTACACTTTTGTAATTTTTTCAGTTAAATCATCGCGTTCGATCTCCGCGACGGGGAGAAAATCTCTGAATCCTTTGAGGACTCTCGGTTGAATGAGCGTTTCCATGTCGTTATACTATCAGCAACAGAGGTTTGTTGCAATGCTGCTCGCTGTTGATATAGGAAACACAAATATAGTCGCTGCTCTTTTTGAGGATGAGAATATTGTCCATGAGTGGCGGATTTTTACAGACACAAGGCGTACCGGCGACGAATATTTTTCAATGCTGCTTACGCTGTTCCGCGACGCAGGCGTAAAGCCTGAACAGATTTCTTCTGCTGCGCTGAGTTCTGTCGTTCCTGCTTTAATCGGCGCCTTTGTTACTGTCGTGCAGCGTCTGACGGGAGAAAAGCCTGTAATCATAGCGCCTGCAATGTACGAAAAACTTCCGGTTAAAATTCCTGAGTCTGCCGTTCACGAAATTGGAACAGACCTTTTGTGCAACGCTGTGGAAGCGTGGGAGCGGTACAAAAGCGCATGCATCGTCGTAGACTTCGGCACTGCGCTTACATTCACTGTCGTCGACAACAGAGCGCAGATTCAGGGAGTTGCAATAGCACCTGGACTCGGCACTGCGCTCAAATCACTTTTTACAAATACGGCACAGCTTCCTGAAGTTCCGCTTGAAGCGCCCTCTACATCGCTTGGCACAAATACAGTGCAGTCAATTCAGGCTGGAATTGTTCTCGGCTACAAAGGTCTTGTTGAGTCGCTCATCGCGAGAATAAAAAAAGATTTAAGCGAAAAAACGGGCTGCAAAGAAAATGAAATCCACGTGATCGCCACCGGCGGACTCAACAGCGTGTTAAAACCGATTACAACATGCTTTGAGGATGTCGACAAATCTCTTACGCTGTGCGGTCTGCGAAGAGCCGCAATATACGCGGGAAAAAATTAATAAGTAAAAAATATCCTTGTTTACTTTTAACTTTTTGATTGTTCCTTTTATCTTGCTGTTACGTCTTCCCACACAACCCCGTCGCCGCTTTTTACATCACGCGTAAGAATTGCGCCTGTTACGTTTTCAAGATACAGCGGCGATATTCCCGGAGTGAGTATTTTTTCAGTGCGCAGAACTGCGATGTCATTTTCTGTAATAGTTTCGCCTTTTTTCATATCGCGCATGAAGTGAATGCTCCGGTTTGTCCTTCCATAGTTAGACTGTTCGCTCGGCGCAAGTTTTTTTACGCCGTCGCCTAAAACTGCCGCAACTTTTTCTTTCCCGTACTGGTCTTCCATCTGCTCGATGATTGTGTCGCCGCCGCATGTGCATGAATATTGTCTGATTGCCGCTTCGCACTGGTGAATGCAGTAGCTCATGTGAGCGAACTGCTCCGGTTCAAGCGCTACCGGGTCGTCGAGTCCGTCAGTTTTTTTGCTGAGCGTTATGTGCTTTTCAACCATTACGCCGCCCATCGCTGCGGAAAGAGACGGCACGAGGACGGGATCAAGACTGTGGTCGCTTACGCCGCAGGGAACTCCGAATACAGCAGAAAGTGTCTTAATAAGACGCAGATTGTATTCTGTTTCAGGAGCAGGATACTGAGTGATGCAGTGGAGAAGTGTGATATCATCCTTTCCGATAATTGAAAGTGCTGTCTCGATATCTGCAAGAGTTGAGACTCCGCTCGAAATAATGACAGGCACTTGTTTTTTACCTGCAGCTTTTTGCTCGGCTCTGTACGACGCAAGCGCTTTTAAAAGCGGAATGTGATTCAGTTCAGGTGATGCGATTTTTACTGCGTCGGGATTAAGCGCAAGAAGCTCGCGGAGACTTCGTAGTCCGAACGGCGAGCAGATAAAAAGTTTGTTTTTTGAATGAATGTACTCTGCGCACTGCGCGTAAAAATCTGCGGGAACTTCAAGCTCCTTAAATCTGTCGTACAATCTGATTTTGCCAGTAGGCAGAGTGACAAAACCTGTGTTCGGGTGAAGAATTTCATCAGCATAAACCCATTGAAATTTTACTGCGTCTGCGCCTGAGTCAATTGATGCGTCGATAAGCTGTTTTGCTTTGGCGAGCGATCCGCCGTGTGATGTACCGATTTCTGCTGCTATCATCATAATAATACTAGTGTACCATAAAACAATACTTCGTGATAGAATAAGCGCACTATGATAAAGAGTATTGTTAAGCTTTTTAACGGTCTGAACGCAAACACCAATCCTGGTGATATCGCTCATGCAATGGCATGCGGACTGCTCCTCGGATTTATGCCGAAAAACAATCTGCTATGGTATCTCGTACTTGTATTTGTTCTGTTCATGAGAATAAACAAAGGCGCGTATGTCCTCGCTCTGCTGATTGGCACCGCGTTTGCTCCGCTGCTCGACAATATGTTCGATGCAATCGGTTACTTTGTGCTGACAATTCCGCAGCTCTCGACATTCTATGGAAATCTTCTCGAAGTGCCTTTTGTCGCATTTACAAAATTCAATAACACTGTCGTGATGGGCGCTTTCGTTTTCGGCATCGTGCTGTATGTGCCTGTCTACTGGCTCTGCCGTCTTCTTATAGCACAGTGGCGCAAGCATATTACACCTGCCATTGCGCAGTCGGGAATTGCAAAGGCAATGAACAAGATGCCGTTTATCGGCGCTCTTGTAAAAATCGCAGCAGGGACAGGTAAATAATTATGAAAAAAACTGATAAACCCGCAAAAACAAAGAAAGCACAGAAAATGGTGACGGCAAAAAAACTGCCGGGACTTCTCAAAAAATCATATACAAAAAAAGCACTCGATAAAAAAATCTATAAAAAAATTTATATCGATGCTGACCGCAATCTTCTTGAGTCTCTTTTTAAGGATGACCCGAAATCAAAAGGCGCAAAAGAAAAGAAGTACTGCATTCCTCTCGATACACAACTTACAAAAGAACAGGCGCGTCATCTAAAAGCTGTCGCGAAAGACATTAAGGCACAGAAAGGCAGAATTAAAATTGTGTCGTTCGCTGCAGTCGCCGCTGTTATTGTTGCAATCGGCGTGACTGTCACCGTATTTAAAAATCCTGTTGCAAAATGGGCAATACGTTCTGCAATGCAGGGCGCGTTTGGAGCTAAATGCGATATCGGCCGCGTTGATGTAGAAATATTCGGCGCATCGATCGAAGTCGACAATCTTGCGCAGGCTAACAAAGACGAGCCGATGAAAAATATTTTCCAGCTCGACAAAGTTCTTCTCGATTTCAATCTTACACAGGCGCTGCGCGGACGCTTTGACGCGCAGAATCTTGAGGTAACAGGAGTTGCACTCGGCACAGACAGAAAGACGAGCGGCGCTCTTCCTGCAAAGGCAAAGAAAGAGAAGAAAGAAGAGTCAAATGATGAGTCTGGATTTGTTAAGGCTCTTAAAGAGAGAAGTGAGCTTGCACTGACGAATGCCAAAAATACATTCGGAAGCAGCGTCGTAGATGTGTCGAGTCCGGAAGCGGCTCTTGAATCAGCAAAAAGCAAATTCAAGTCTCCTGCTGCTGCAAAAGATGTTGAGACAAAAATGACCGCGCTTCTTCCTGCATGGAAAGACCGCAGCGCAAAAGTTGAAAGCGACGTAAAGACTTTTAAATCAAGCGCGGAAAAACTTTCAAAGCTCAACGTAAGCTCTCTCAAAACACCTGCAGAAATCCAGGCTGCGATTGAACAGGTGAACAGTGCTCTTAAAGACGGAGATGCCGCAAAGAAATCTGTAGAGGACGCAAAGAATTCTCTTAAGACAGATACAGAAACAGTGAACGGACTCAAGAAAGAACTCGATGATGCGGTAGAAGCTGATAAAGATACAATCAGTTCCGCAATCGGAGAAGCAAAGTCTCTTGCATCAGGCGGCGGGAAAAAAGTGCTGGGCAATTACATCGACAGCGCCGTGTGCACGATGCTCGGAAAATATTATCCGTATTACAGAAAGGCAGTGAAGTATGCTGCCGGCATGAAGAACTCAAACTCAACAAAAACGACAAAGACAAAAAAAGTTGTTAAGAAACAGGCGCGCCGCCTTTATGGACGCGACATTACATGGCGCAAAGACACGATTCCGTCATTCCTGATTGAACATGCGCTTGCAACAGGAACTGGGTTCAAGGCTGAAGCAAAAAATATTTCGAATGATATGGACAAGCGTGGAAAGCCGATGACTGCAGACGGTTCATTCAGCGTCAAAGACCAGCTTCACAAAGCATCGCTCATTGTTGATGCCAGAAGCACAAGCACAGATCCGCTTATTACAGCAGACTACAGCGGAACAAATTATCCTGTTGCGCTTGATCTTACAAAGTCAATCAGCGCGAATGGCGTTCCTTCGTTTAATGGAACAACAACAGTATCTGCGCACGCAACAGCTGAGTCAGACTTCAGCTTTGCCGTAAACGCAAACATGGATTTGAATCCGATTACAATAAGCGCCGCTTCATTCAGTCCGGAAACAATAAGCTCTCTGTATCAGAAAGCACTTGCGCAGATTACGTCGATGAACATCGGCGGTACTGTCGGCTTTGCTCCAGACAAAGGCGTCGACTTGAGCCTCTCAACAGATGCTGATAAAAAAATCATAGCAGCTGTTTCTTCTGTAGCGTCCGGCGCATTGAGCGAAGCGCAGGAGAAGGCAAAGGCAAAAGCACTCGCAGAGCTTAACAGTCAGACGAGCGGCGCATCAGATAAAATCGCGCAGTTTACCGGCATCCAGACGAATCTTGATTCAAGCAGTTCGTCTGTAAGCAGCATGAACAGTTCTCTCGACGCAAAGAAGAAGGAACTTCAGAATGCACTCACAAATCAGGCTAAATCAAAAGCATCGTCGGCTGGAAAAGATGCGGCGGCTTCTGCTCTTAAAAAGTTATTCTAGCATCAGCTTGCGGTAAATATCTCCAGGCCGTCCTCCAAAAAGGACGGCTTTTTTTATTCTATATAAACGGTTCAACTTATTGACTAACATTTTTTATTTGTGATAGTATAAGAAACTACAATCTCTGAGGGGAATGTTTTTGTTCGTCTTTTAACGGGATTGCCTCAATTTTTCGTATTCTATTTAGTTAAGGAGTTCTCCATGTCAGGACATAGTAAGTGGTCAACCATTAAACACGCAAAAGGTATCGCTGATGCTAAACGCGGCCAGTTGTTTACCAAATTCATTAAGGAAATTTCAATTGCAGCCAAAATGGGCGGCGGTGATATTAACTCTAACCCGCGCCTTCGCACTGCAGTTCTCAAAGCTCGCGCTTCATCAATGCCGAAAGACAACATCGACCGCGCAATCAAAAAGGGAACTGGTGAGCTCGGCGGCAAAACATTCGAAGAACTCGTTTACGAGGGATATGCAGCCGGCGGTGTAGCCGTCATGGTTGAAGTCCTTACCGATAACAAAAACCGCGCAGCATCAAACGTCCGCAACATCTTCACAAAGACAAACGGCAACCTCGGTGTTTCCGGCTCAGTAAGCCGCATGTTCAACCGCAAAGGCGTGATTGAATATGATGCAGAAAAAGTAAAAGAAGACGATGTTATGGAACCGGCTCTCGATGCTGGTGCTGAAGATATCAATACAGAAGACGGCGTTATCACTGTTACAACTGATCCTTCTTCATTCGACAAAGTTCTTGAAGCGCTCCAGGCAAAAGGTTTTGAATCACTTTCTGCTGAAGTCGCAATGGTCCCGATGTCATACACTTCTGTAGATGCATCAACAGCTTCTAAAGTTCAGAAGCTCGTTGACCGTCTCGAAGAAGACGAAGATGTTCAGAACGTTTATACAACAGCTGAATATCCGGAAGGATTTGACCCCGAAGCTGCTGAAGCGTAAGGTTTTTCTGTGGTATACTAAAACTCCGGACACGTTCCGGAGTTTTTTTTTGACTAAAAAAGCGGAGCAGTATAATGACAAAGAAACGGCGTGTTCTCGGAATTGATCCCGGACTCGCTTCAACAGGATTCGGCATCATCGACGCAGTTGGCGACAAGATTAAGCTCGTCAGCTACGGTGTGATTGAGACTCCTGCGCATGAAGAACACGGCGTGCGGCTTCTCGCAATATACAACAGGCTTCTTGCCGTTCTCGATGAATTCAAGCCGCAGCAGGCCGGTATGGAGACGCTTTATTTTGCCCGCAATGTTACGAGCGCGCTCATGGTTGCGGAAGCGAAAGGCGTTGTTACTATGTGCCTCGCGCAGCATGCGATTCCGCTTTCTATGTACACGCCGAATCAGATTAAACTTTCTGTTACCGGAACGATGCAGGCAGACAAGGAACTCGTAGAGCGGTATGTAAAGCTGCTCCTTGCGCTTGAGACAGAACCGAAGCCTGATCACGCCGCAGACGCCCTTGCAGCGGCAATCACTCATATACACAGCACTGGAATAAAAATTTAATTTGCTGTTACCGATATGTGTGATTTCAAATACATAATTTTATAGGCAAGAATCTTTCCTTCATCAGTGACAGTTATTTTTTCTGAGTGAATTGATGCTGCTTCTTTTTGTTGATGTGATGAAAGGTCTGATAATGCATCTTGTGATGCATCTGCTACGCTTTGTTCTGTTACAGTGTATTCGCCCGGCAGTATGTTGCACACGTACAGATACTGTGCGTTTTCGGGAATGTCGCAGCCAAGCGGGCAGGCTTCTGCCTTGCGTGCAAAAAATACAGCTGTGTTATAAAGATAAGCGCCGTCGAAATTTTCAGCACTGAGAAGAATGGCGCTGTCTGATGAGTGAGCGTTCTCAGAGATTCTGTTTACAGCCATTGCATTTAAAAATACAGACGGAGTTATTGCGCCTGACGCATTACTGTTTTTCGCTGAGTTGTTATCGCCGCCGTTTCTGATTTCAATCCTTCCCCATCCTTGCTCAGCAACCCATTCTGGCTGTACTGTTATAGCGGGCTCATAATTTTTCCTGGCGATCATAAATTCTTTTCCCGGCCCGCCGAGTTTTGTAAACTGTGCATTTGCTGGAAGAAGTGTCGTGCACACGAGATTTGAATAGGAACGCGCGGAATTGTTGTTTTGTTCCCCGGAAGATTTTTCATCTGGCAGTCTGCTTGAAAACTGAATTGTATTTCCTTCAATACTAGGCTCGCTCTGCATGTGGAGAAGAAATACTGCGCGCGCATCTTTTTTAGGAGTGACCGAATCATAGACAAAGAACAGAAGAGGCGTCCTGCTGTTCCCTGTAAAGACAGCAAGCATTGAACGATGAACGTAATCTGCATGTTCGTATGCGTTTGTTAAATCTCCCGCAAGATACGCAAAATGCTGCGAATTTGTAAAAGAATCTGCATGGGCTGTAACTGTTCCGCGGACATCATTCTTTTCAGCAAGCCATGATTTGAGCGTGCCTGGTTCGTCAACTGTTTTTTGTCCGCCGTAATCTTCCGCGGTTGCAGATGCTGGCTCAACGAGCAGACAGTTGTGCGCAATCGTTCCATGAAGATACAGTTTTACTTCCGCTGCGCTGTAACCTGCCGGTCCTCCGCCGGATGTGTAGAATCCAGAGTCTGACGCGAGTATTCCGCCGCAGAAAAGTTCAAACGAGCCGCCGTCCCTGTGCTCGTGGTTCCCGGAATTGAGCTCGCCGATTTTCATGTGGACTGCAGGCGTACTGCTGTCGCTCCATGAGCCGCGCGCAAAATATTCTCCCATTGGACTTTTGTTGTAGCGGGCGAGCGGCAGCGTGAATCCGGCATATTCTTTGCTTGTAGAAGAGGAATCAGGAGAATCGTACGGCACCGGTTTTACTGAAGGATTGTTGAAGATAATAAATTGCGCCGGCGTAAAGTGATCGTCGCTTTCGCCTGCAGTATTGTATTTGAAAAATGTAAAACCTTTGTAGAATGATGACGCGAATTGTTTTACGAACGGATTGCCGGAAACTGCGGATGAAAAAAATGCGTTGTCTGCATACGTTGAAAGTTCATACGTTTTATGGCGCTCTCCTGTATCGTCGCCGATTCGCCACATTTGTCCGTCCGGTCTTTGGTAGTACAGAAATGCGTCGTTCCAGTTTGCAAAAGAAGTGCCGTACGGATTTTCTGCTCCCATCCGCATAATGAGAAGCGCTGACCACGAATCAAAAATAGTGCGGTACGGTCCGTAATTTGATCCTTGAAAACTCGGCACTCCTGTCTTGTAATAAAAGAGGCGTGCGGGAACATATTCTTCATAAAATCTTCCGGCAACATAATTCCATATTTCAGGCCTCTCGTCATACACTGCAATTGCAAGGGCTATGTATGCGCGGAGAAGCTGTGCTTCGCTCCCGTGTCCGACTACAGCTCCCTGCTTTGAAGGCGGGCAGCCGATCTGAAGAAATGATGCCGCGTTGAGCGCCCGGTTAATAATTTCTTTTTTTTGTTTTGCACTGAGCGCATCATAGCACCAGTCGTACAGTTCGGCAGCGGTGAGAATCAGCTGTCCTTGCGGACGGTACGTATCATAGATGCCATCTGTATTCATCGTGTTGCAGCAGCTGATGAATGACTCGTATGCGAATGAAACGTACTTCGTATTTTTTTCCAGCGCGTAGTGCAACGATGCGTTTTCGATATGCGAAAGAACCTGGCTGTCAAAAGTGTATGTTTTGTTTTTGAGCGGAACAAAGGATACACTCTTAGAAAGATTCGAGGGATCATTCTGAAAAAGAGCATACACTGTGCTTTCTTCGGGACTTTTCATGTTTGTCCGTATCTGAGCTAAGTCTGAATCGCGGAACATAAGGCGCGGGTGAACATGTTCCGGCGGTGTGACAGGAGGAGCTTTGTACGGCGAGTGCCAGTCGAGAGAAAATGAGAATGATGCAAGCGACAGAAAAAGACAGAAAGAAAGGAAGTGTTTCATGGAAAAAAGTATATCATGTATTTTCTAAACAATGGTAATCTGATACACTATACACATGTTTAATAGTCTGAGCGGTACAATCACCGGAAAATTTCCGCAGAAAGTTTTTCTCGATACGCACGGCATTGAGTGGGACATCACTGTTCCCGACACTACGAACGATGCGCTTCCTAAAGTCGGTCAGGAAGGGAAAGTGTACACATGGCTGCAGCATACTGACCAGCTTATGGTTCTCTACGGCTTTGCGTCCGTGAGCGACCGCGACTTGTTTTTCGATCTTCTCAAAGTAGACGGAGTCGGTCCTAAGAGCGCGATTAAGATTATGAGCAGCATTGCTCGCGTTCAGCTTATAGCAGCGCTCGACAGCGGTGACATTGCGGCTCTTGAAAAAGTGCCCGGACTCGGAAAAAAGACTGCCGCCAAAATGCTTCTTCAGCTCAAAGGAAAGCTTACGCTTGAAGATTCTGCTGCCGCGCCCGGCATGAGAAGCCAGAAGCAGAGCGAGTTCGCTGACGTTGTTACAGCGCTTTCAAATATGGGATATGACAGGCGGGACGTTGAGCAGGTTGTCGTGCGCCTCACCGATGAGCTTAAAAAAGCGCCGCCGGCAGGAAACGGCGATGAAGTGCCTTTCGCAAAGAAGACACGCGATGCTCAGGAAGAAATTATTTTCCGCCGCGCCATTGTTGAACTTGCTAACTAATTATAAGTATTATAAATAATTATATATGATAGTAATTTAAATAGGAATCTGGTAGAATACACACTATGCCGAAAAGATCATATCCGAAAAAGCAGCCAACAGAAGCAGATGACATGAATGAAGCAGCTCAGCTTGCGTCACAGGCTGCAGCGTCATCAGAAGAGAACGCATCGTTCGGCGCAAACGGCACTTCTTTCGGTGCGCCCGATACGCATGATGGCACGCATATTGTCCGCGCGGATGTTCCTGACGACGACGATGTCCAGGAAGGAAATCTCCGCCCGCAGCTGCTGAGCGAATTTTTGGGACAAAGCGCAATCAAGGAAAATCTTTCGGTATTCATCAATGCTGCGCGCGAGCGGCAGGAACCTTTGGATCATCTGTTTCTTATCGGACCTCCGGGACTTGGAAAAACGACGCTGGCGGAAATCACTGCGCATGAACTCGGCGCAGATTTTAAAGTGACAAGCGCTCCTGCTCTCGACAAGCCAAAAGATCTCGCGGGAATTCTTTCCACAATCACACCGCGCACTGTTTTCTTTATAGATGAAATCCACCGTTTAAAGCCTGCGATTGAAGAGATGCTTTATATTGCGATGGAAGACTTTGAGCTTGACTGGGTAATCGGTCAGGGAGCGGCGGCGCGCACAGTGCGAATTCCGATTCCGCACTTTACTCTTGTAGGCGCCACAACGAAAGCAGGCATGGTATCATCTCCGCTCATCAGTCGTTTTGGAATTATACAGCGGTTCAACTATTACACGCATGAGGAACTTGCAGAGATTATCCGCCGCTCGTCGGGGATACTCAACGTGCAGGTTGATGACGATGCCGCGCTCCTTATGGCATCATGCTCACGCGGAACACCGCGCGTTGCAAACAGAGTGCTTCGCCGTATGCGCGACTTTGCGCAGGTGTATGGAAACGGACGTGTCACACTAAAAGTTGCAAAGGAAGGACTCAAAAAACTTGAGATAGATAATCTCGGTCTTGAAAAATACGACAGAGAAATTCTTCTTTCAATAATTAATAATTTTAGCGGCGGACCAGTCGGTGCCGACACGCTTGCAATATCAATCGGAGAATCGATGGATACCCTTGAGGACTACTATGAGCCGTATCTCATTCAGTGCGGGCTTCTTCAAAGAACGCCGCGCGGACGGGTAGTAACGGCGAAAGCGTACGAACATTTGGGCATCACACCATTAAAAGGAAACAACGATGAAAACCAGCGACTTTTATTTTGAATTACCGGAAGAACTCATAGCGCAGAAACCGTCAGGAGAGCGCGGCGACGACCGCCTCATGGAACTCGGACGCAAGTCCGGAATCGTGACTCATCACAAAATGCAGGAGCTTCCTGACCTTATCGAGCCGGGAACACTTATGATATTCAACAACAGCCGTGTACGCCGCAGCCGCTGCTATGGAATAAAGGAAGCTACAGGACGCGAGCAGGAATTTATGTTTCTGAATCAGCTTACCCCTGAAGGCGATACGTGGCAGACGATGGTGAAGGGCGCAAAGAAAGTAAAAGTCGGCGGCACTTATAAATTTCAAGACGGTTCAGTAGGCACAATTCTCGACACGCCGGAAGATGAAGGAACTGAATTCCGCACCATAAAATTCCCGTTTAGAATTCTTGAGGACTGGTTTGAAAAGAACGGACATATTCCGCTTCCGCCGTATATTAAGCGCGGTGACACAGCCATCGACGGCGAGCGCTATCAGACTGTGTATGCGAAGGAAACTGGAAGCGCTGCCTGCCCGACAGCAGGGCTTCACTTTACAGAAGACATGCTTGCCCGTCTCCGCAACAGAGGAATCGATTTGCAGTGGATAACGCTTCACGTCGGTCTCGGAACATTTCTTCCCGTTCGTGCAGAAAATATTGAGGATCACAAAATGCATGAGGAAGTGTACACCGTGCCGTATGATGTAGCTGATAAAATCAATCAGGCAAAAAAAGAGGGCCGGCCGATTCTTGCGGTAGGTACGACAAGCGTGCGCACACTCGAAAGCGCGTGTGACGACAACGGCATCGTAAAAGGCGGCACCGGCAAAACACACATATTCATGTATCCGGGATTCAAGTTCAAAGTTGTAGACGAAATGTTCACAAACTTCCACACGCCCGAGAGCACATTAATAATGCTTGTGAGCGCATTCAGTACGCGCGAGAACATTTTAAACGCCTATAAAATAGCCGTAGAGAATAAATATCGTTTCTTCTCCTACGGAGATGCAATGTTAATTAAGTAGCTGTTACGGGGAGCCGCCTGCGCCGAAGGCGCAAACGTCAATAGCTACCTTACAGACCAGACCGCTTTAGCGGTCTGATGCAATGTTAATTAAGTAGTGTATTATGTCAGCTGGCCGAGCGAGAATTTAACGAGGTTAAGAAACTGCTGCCGTAGGATCGGATTTAAGTGCAGCCCAGAAGCACTGTGGTCAAAATCCTTTCCAGCGTTTTCCACGAGATCGTCTATGCTCTTTTCCGGCAGCGGCAAGTGAGAGCCAATAAGCCTGTTTTCAAGATCGAGATTCCGGAACGTGAACGGACCTGCGAACGCGATGCGGAGATTTGCAAGCATCCCTTTCTGTGTGTTGGCGAGAAATACGAATGACGCAGAATCATCGCATATAAGATGTGCTGGGCCAAGTCTTCTGAATACAGCAACGTCCCAGTCTTCCATCGGTATGCGGATTTTTTCAATCAGCCATCCTTTGGGAACTTCACTGAATTTCATCATCGGAATGTATTCTGTTTCTACCGGAGTGTCGATTTCAATTCTGGCATCAAGCGCGAGAAGAGGCGCAAACAGCGTGCCTTTGCAGTCTTTGCGGCAAATGTTTCCGCCGATTGTACCAAGATTTCGTATCTGCGGTGTGCCTATTGTTTTTAGTGCTTCATAGAAAACGAGAGGAAGTTTTGCTTTCCCCAGATGGAGAATTTGACCGAGCGTAACGGCAGGGCCGAATTCAACATACCGCTCGCGTTTGTCTATTGTTGCCAGTTCTTCAACATTCCGTATTGAAAGAATTTTATCGGGAAGCTCTGAAAGTGCAGAACAGCCGCCAACAATCTCAAGATCAGAAAATGTTTTTATCTGATAAAAAACATCAGCGAGATTTTTTGCTATAAAAAAATTCTTATTAGCGTGTGGCATTTATTTTTTTCCCTTCGCGTGCATGTTTATTAGCGATGGCATAAAGAATTCCGCTGATGAATGTGTCTCGCTCAGTACAGGAACAGGTGAGGCTGTCTGCGATTTCATACAGCTGCTCTTTATCGGGGCGGTATGTACTTTGCATCAAATCGTACACACAGAAAATCTTTGCAGAATTACAGTAACCGCACATTGTTATTCCTGCACTGTTGAATCCCTTTATGATATCATTGTACTCAGGTGTCTTTGAAAAATATTCAAGCGTGACAATCGTACAGTCGCTTACAATACCTGCCGGAACGCGGCAGCTTGGAACCGGCTTGTCGTTGAGAAGAACTGTGCAAAATCCGCATCGTCCTTTCTGACATCCTTTTTTTACAGAAAACAATTTTCTCTGTCGGAGTACAGAAAGAAGACTGTCTGCAGGATTTACATTGAGAACTGTCTTTTCTCCATTTAAAGTAACTGGAATGATCATTGCTCATCCTCCTGCATTTCAGAACTATCATTTTTTATTTGACTGTCTGATTGATCAGTATTCTGGCTGTTCTTTTTGTCAGTTTTCTGATTTGCTTTTACATCAGTTTTTTGGTCTGATTTTTTATTGTTTTCTTTTGCTTTTTTTGCTGCTTCTTCTGCTTTTTGACGAGCCTCAACGCTCAGTGCAAATAAGGTATCATTTTTAAGCGGCAGCGTGGTAACTGTAGAAGCAAGTGCCTGTGAAAGAGCTGTTGTGTAAGCGGCTGGAAGTATCGAAGAAACAATGTCTCCGATCTGCTTCGGATCTGAATCTGACGGAACAAACTGTACATTAATCGCGGAACAATGTACTGTTTCATTTTCTACAAGTTCCTGGAGTGTCTGCTGAATGCACAGTTTGATTGATGTCTCTGCTGCTTTCTGATTTAGTATTTTCCCGCCGTCGACAGCAACCCATATGCCGCGTATGTTTTCTCTGAATGTGCATGGATCAAATTCAAGTTCTAGAACAGCAGCGCCGAATGATGTGCTGTGGAACGGCGTTCCTCGGAAGTGTGCTTTGTCCCATGACGATTTTTGCGCTGATGTCATCGTTTTTTTTACGACGAGCGGCAATGTGCTGTTCATCTTTTTTTCAACGACTGTATCACAGCATCTGCGGAGCAGCTGCGTCATAATGCTGATATTACTGTTGATGCTTTCCGGAAGCTGTGGTTCTGAATTTTCATCGAAAGAACTATCGAGGTGAACAGCTTCTTGCGGTATGCCAAGAATATCGGAAGCGATTTTTGTCCATATTTTTCTTATCGATGGAGACGGCGGCATCGTTTTTATATCAAGCGTCTTGTCTGCATTGTATACAACTTCAAGCGATTGGTTTCCTGAATATATTGTTGTGCCGTAATAACCAGAGCCTTCGAATGCACCGGCAAGACCGATGCCGCGGAGGGGCGGTGCAAAAGGAGAATCATTGTTCTGACTATAGTGATATGATTCAGCAAGGCGGTAAACGGTATATTTGCGTGTAAAATCACTTGCTCTTGTTACAGCGTCAAACGTTTCATAGACTTTGCCCGGAGTAAAAAGAAACGGCATGTCCGTTGATTTTGATGAAAGAAGCCTGATATTTTTTAAACGAAGATCAACAGGAAGGATTCCTGTGATTTCGGAAATTCGTTCCATTTGGTTTTCAACTGCAAAAAATGCCTGTGAGTCGATTGTAGAAAGATTGACTGAAGACGGCGGGTTTGAAGTACGGCGTGCGATTGCTTCGATCTTAAGATTCTGAGGATTGTACAGTCCGCAGGCTGCAATCGAAAGGCGATCCAGTATTTCCTGTGCAAAAGGATTCCATGCACCTGCATCGACCTCAATAAAAACATGCATCGCTGTGATGTCACCGTCTTTGCTTACTGCAGATCTGTGTGTAATTTTTACAGGAGCCGTGTTTTCCATAAACTGTTCCTGTTCTTTTCTTGTAAGCATGAGTTTTACGGGTTTTCCTGTGCCGCAGACAGCAATACATATTTGGGCTGAAACAACAGCATTGCGCCAAATAGTATTCGTGTTGAGACTTGAAGAATTAGTACGGCAGACAAAGATTTTGTCCGGATCATAATTAACAACATCTGCAACAGCCTTGCGAAGATGGCTGAGCCATTGCGTAGGTGTGTAGAGCGTGATCATGTCATTTTTTAAAAGACAGAGTGCGCCGTTTGTTTCGCCGTAGGAAGTGTGATGAGTAGATGAAGACCATGTTGTTTCAACGACGTGGTCAGCTTCTTTAAAAAGAGACTCAAAAGGATTAATGCCGTCTTTTGTTTCAAGGAGAGCGGCGCCGGTACAGATTGTCCTGCGTGCAAGAATGTCGCTGTCTTTTGGACTAGTCGGAATAATCGACGAGAGCATTGCATGAGTCGTGACTGTTACTGTAGGGGAAGCCGGAACACTGTTGCCGGGAAGTGTGATCGCCGGTCTGTCATATTCTTCTTCAAAAGACTTGAGCGCAGATTGAATAGTGGAAGTGTCAAAAACTATTTTGATTTCGGAAAGAAGCTCGAATACTTTTTCTTCATCAGGACCAGCAAGAATTCCAAGCGGTTCGCCTTTATAGCTTACTTTGCCGTTGCAGAATACGGGCGTTTCAAGTCCTAGCGTTTCAATCTTGTTAACGCCGGGAATATCGGCAGCGGTAAATAAATAATATCCATCCGGTAAATTCGGATGTGAAATCGACATGACAATACCGGTTGCAAAAGGACATCTTACAATAGCTCCGTAAAGCATACCGTCTGTTTCAAGATCGCTGTAAAAGTCATTTGAAAAGATGAGGCGCTTGATTGTTTTTTTTACAGTCTGTTTTCTTTCAGCGCACATGATGTTTCCTGCCGGTTTCGATGACGGCATTTATCACTTCATCACTCATTTCCTCCGTCATATCGGGGAAAAGCGGAAGCGTAATTGTGTGCTGGTAGTGTTCCTCGGCATTCGGGAAATTTTCTGCACGGAAATCGCGGTATAAGTTCTTCCAGTACGTAAAGTGAAAGAGCGCGATAAAGTGCATTGAAATACCGATCCCTTTCTGCTGCAGTTCTTTCGCAAATTCATTTCTATCGCAGTCTAATTTTTCCGGTATAATCCTAATAAGATAAAGGTGCCATGCATTTCCTTCTCCTGTCGGGGGAAGGCGGATAAAGTCGCAGTTTTTGAATGATTTGTTGTATTTGTCAACAATTGCTTTTCGCTTGTTGTAAAAAAGATCAGCCTTAGTGAGCTGTACGCGCCCGATTGCGGAGAGAACATCGGGAAGATTGCATTTCCATCCCGGCTCTATGATATCGTATTCCCATGATGCTCGCGGGCTTGTGTAGCGGTCCCATGTCGTTCTGTCCATGCCGTGCATGCGCATAATTGTAACGCGGCGGGCAATCTTTTCGTCATTCGTTGTGACCATGCCGCCTTCGCCTGTCGTAATAGTTTTAGTTACATAGAAAGAGAATACGCCTGCGTCTCCCAATGTTCCTGCAAATCCGTCTTTTGTGGGAGATGGGAATGAATGGGCGCAGTCTTCAATAACATAAATTTTATGAGACGGTGTGCTGTACTTTTTTGCAAGCTCTGTAATAGCTTTCATGTTGCACAAATTACCGGCAACGTGCACAGGAACGATTGCCTGAATTTTATGGTCAGTGTCAGCTTTTAAAATTTTTTCGATTGATGATGGATCAATACTGTATGAATCTTTTTCGATGTCTGCAAAATAAACATCAGCTCCAAAGGTGGCGGGCGCTTGTCGCTGTTGAAACAAATGTGTATGGCGTTGTGATGACCGCAGTTCCTTGTTTTACGCCGCATGCGTCCATCGCAAGAATCATTCCGCTCGTGTTGCTGTTTACGGCAAGCGCGAATTTTGCATGTATCTTTTCTGCGAATTCTTTTTCAAACGCAAGTGTCACTTTTCCTGTCGTGAGCCAGCCGGAATCTATTACATCGCATACTGCTTTTTTTTCTTCATCGCCTAATGACGGGCGGTCGAACGGAACTTTCAGAGAATCAATATCAGCCATTAGAGTGTAACCCTCGTTAAGTTAGTTTCACGGTCAGGCAGCTTGTTGCCGATTTCCGTGTAGAATGCATCAAGAGATGGAACAGCCTTGCGGAGAATTGCAAGCAGTTCGTTTTTATTGCGGTACAAGTCTGACTGGGCGCCGGCGTCTTGTTCTGCAATGCAGATCGGCTTTAGAAGCGCAAGAAGCTCGTCGAGCTTGAATGTTTTTGGCTCTATGTTTTTGAGCTGCAGAATTTTTTCGTATGCAGTCTTTGCGGGCGCTTCTTCGGGGAGCCACAAAGGTTCAACGAGACGTTCGCCTTTTCTTGCTCCGATTATTTTTATCGCGACATCTTTGTTCGGCTCAAGCCCGCTGAACTTAATAATCTGTTCCGCGAGATCAAGTATTTTTACAGGGTCGCCCATGTCGAGCAGATACGACTTTCCGTTTGAGCCGACGCCGCCTGTTTCAAGAACAAGCGAACATGCTTCAGGAATAGTCATGAAGTAACGCTCCATGCCTGGGTCGGTGACAGTAACCGGACCGCCGCTTTTTATTTGTTCCATAAAGAGCGGGAGAATAGAGCCTCGCGAACCAAGCACATTTCCAAAACGGACGAACATGAACTTGTTGTCGTTGCGGGCCTTTTTCGCAGCGTC